>BNJT01002047.1_pt1 | contig 185942 bp, 302 predicted proteins | sample 8540491 | NCBI WGS metagenome assembly BNJT01 (sample SAMD00202455, study PRJDB9452) | human saliva metagenome | host: Homo sapiens
TGTTATTATTACGTATTGCTCGCCTGAGCAGCAGGGCTTTGTGGGTTTCAGGCCGCTTTACCAGCGGTATGGCGGCCAGACACTGCACTTTCCCAGGTCGTTGAGTGAAGTGATAAAGCCTTTGTTTTCGTCGCGCGCGAGAATCTGGCGGCACATTGAGCATGAAGATTTCGCGCACGCGCAATATAGGGTTCGGTGTCCATTTTTCGGCGGGGCGTCCATGCAGACAATGCTGCGAGCGTCGGCAAACGGGCGCGGAAATAACGCATAGGAAATGCGTCGGCGGCGGCGAATCTGATGGCTAAATTCCTGGCTGGAAACTGCTGCTGCACAACTTTTAGCTGGTCTCCTGCCGTATAATCGATTTTCGGTTGTACCGGCTGCCATTTTAATGTAAACCGGCTACGGGGTATGATTTGCCGCGTTTATCCGGCACACACACCACTGGTTCTGGCTTTGGGCGCTGTTTTCAACGGCGGCTGCTGCTGAGGGTGCACCGGTAACGGCGGCGGACGGCCGGATGCCCGGATTTGAGCGCCGTGCTGGCGCGCAGTCTGGCGACGATTTGCCGTCACCCAGCGCAGCGGCGGCGCGGTTTTGGCCGGAAAACGCCACCCGCATCAGCGCGAGCGCATCGCCGGCCAATGCGCGCGCGGGCGGAAGGCGATGCCATCATCGAGCGCAACGATCAAAACCCTGAACGCCGATTGGCCGATTACGACCAGCAGGCCGATGTCGTGGGCAAGCGCTGGCGATAGTTTCAATTTCTGACCCGGCGACGGCCAGACCGTGCGCGGCATGGAGCCGTGATTACGATTTGTCGCACGGTGCTACCGCGCGGCAGATGCGCAGCTTCCGGCTGTCGAAGAAAGCCGCTGCCTTTGCAGGCGTCAGCGCCGAAAATGGAAATGCGCGATACAAAACCATTACAAGGATGCGCGGCGGAAGTTCAACACCAATCGGGCGACCGCTCGTGGTACATCTTAGGCTGCTGAACTGGAAAGCCGACCGCGAAAGTGGCATCGCACCGTCGCACGCTACGCGCGCGTGGCATTCGCTGGCGGCGTACCGCGCCGTAGTACGCCGTGGGCGCGATCTTCCCGCCCAACGGCAACCGCAAAAGCGGGCCTGCTGGTGCCGACGACTAAAACCGGCCTCCCGACGGCACCTGGAGCCTCGAGCTGGCTCCTATTACTTCAATCTCGCGCGCCTAATTACGATGCCACACTCGCACCGGCATCAATCACCGCGCGCGGCGGCGTACACGCTCTGGCGGCGAGTTCCGCCATCTCGCAGTGACAAAGTTATTCGTGGCAGCCTGAAAAGCCAAATATCTGCCGCACGACCGCCGCAGCCGCCACCGCCACCGTTACGAAGCCGAATTCGGCCCATCTGCACCAGCTTTCAATACTGACCTTCCGGCGGCATCGACTACCGCCAGGTGTCCGTACGACGGCTATCGCGACTTTTACGGCCGCAACGAAATCGCTGGAAAACGTCCACTTAACCGCAGCGCGCCTGAGCTGGACTACCGGCGACGCGAATGTGCCTGGCCAGCTGGTGCAGATGCGCCCGTCGGGTGCAGAGGATACCAAACCTTGAGCTGGGACGCGCAGCGCGCAAGCGGCGGCCCCGGCGCCATCCCGTGGCTGCGGTTCTCGCCGCCTGGCAGAAAAACTGGGCTCGCAGTAGTCAATATCGACACTGTTCACCTGCTTCTTGAGCAACAGCGAGCTGCAGCGGCAGCCGACTGGTAATTTATCCCTTCGTGGCAGGACTTTCAGCCGCCCGGTGGGCGGTGTGGCGCCGTACCATCGTCGTCCACGCCAATCGCCACTGGCCTGGCGGGCAAAGACGGTGGCTACGAGAGCTTAACACGCCTCGCGCGTACCGCCGCTGACCAACGTCGATGCCGGCCTGGCTCGAGCGCAAAACCACGCTGCTCGCAAAGCCATCTGCAAACTGAACCGCGCGCGTTTTGCTAACTACATCCCTGCAAGCAAATCGCAAAAACGATTCCTGCCCACTCTCTCGATACTTCGCTCAACGGCTTTACAGCTACGCCCAGCTGTTTCGTGAAAAGATCTCATTCCGGCTGGCACCGCATCAACGCCAGCAACAGCCTGTCGGGTCGGCCTGCGTGAGCCGTTTGATCGATCGCCGCCATCGCGCGAGCGCTGTTTCGCGCCGGCATCGGCCGCAAATACTATTTCGCGACGGCAACGTGCATGCTGGACGGCAGACGGTAGCTATTGCCGCTGGCGCGCGACATCGCTCGCTGCCGCGCCTGCAATCGGCGACTGCCGGCACGCCGACCTTTCCCTGGCACTCACAACGAATCGGCCGGAAAGCCACCCAGCGTTTCGACATCGGCGCCAGCGCAACCCTGAGCGCAGCCATCAGCGCCCGCTCGCAAATACGTGGCGCCTGCGAAGAAATCGCTTTCTTTACGGCTGGTGCTTCCAAACATCGGACTTCGCCGCCCAATGGCCGATGGGCAAACGAGCGGCTTTACGCCATCGGCCGCCTCAACTACAGCCTGTCGCCGCACACCGCCTTCGGAGCAGATGCACCGGGCTGAGTACAGCGCCTGCGCTGGGCTGGAGGCGTGAGCGTGAATGGCCGCCGCCATGTAAACGGCCCAACAGCCGCAAAAACGCCTCTTTTCGTCACCCTGCAGCTCAAAGACCTGAGCAGCCTGCAAAAGACCCTTACGAACGCTGCGTGTAGTCGCCATTCGGGCACAGTCAAAACCAACGTGAGGTAAAACCGTCAAAATGAACGTGCACTCTGTCTCGCACTGTCGCGTTGTCCTGATGCGCACTTGCCGCCTTTCAGGCTGGCCAGTTCCTTGCCGCCGGCGACGCCATCCGGCTCCGCTCAACAGCATCAGCCGTTGAAGCCAATTCCAGCGCACCATCAATTTTCACGGCGACATTGCCCAGTCTGGTAAAAGAGCTGTGCCAATCCCGCCAACAAAGAGCATTCTCCTGACCAACACTGCGCAGGCCGCCGCTAGCCGGCTCTGTCGAACGCATCGCTCTGGCCGACGCCGCCCGGCCAGCAGGGCTTTTAGAGTGCCCGGCGCCGCAAATCGACGCGCCGAACTCGCCCGCCGCGCGCAAGAGCAGAAAATTACCGTCGATACCCTGTACCAGCGCGTGCCGCCGCCGCCGGCTGAGCCGCAGCCAGTACCCGCCTGAAACCGCCATAAAGCATGCCACGCGGAGCGATGGCTGCTCGACGACATCGGCAGTAGCGTGCGCGTTACCGACTGCCAAATCCGCCAGTACATCGGACTGCCGGCGTCTGCTGGCCAGCTGGGCCCGCCCGCCGCGCAGCCCCACTGCGCTTAGGCCTGTGCGCCGCATCCTGCTCATAACGCCGAGAGCGAAGCGCAGATGGATGGCGCTTACGGCGGCATGCGGCGCAGATTGCTCGGTGGCGCTGGCCATTTGAGGCAGCAGACCTCGCTGCCGTCGCCCGCCGCTACGTACGATTAAGCGATAGCTTAACGGCGGCCTGATTGGGCGTGTAGCGCGACGGCATGCCGCCCGAGCAGTGTCGTCGCCGTGCTGCACAGTTTGCAGCCTGGCCAGATGTCGCCGCCGATTGCCGCCGGCAAAAGCTGCGGTGATTATCCAGCTGGGTCGGCAGCCGCACCGAAAGCGATCCGGCCAAAGCCCAATATCAGGCGGTGCGCAGCAAGCTGGCTGGCGGGCTTTCCGCCAGCAGGCGCTGCAGCAGTTTGTCGGCCAGCTTCAGCAAAGCGCCGCGGTACGCGAATATTGATTACGCGGCACAAAGTTCGTTTCCTAGGCAGCCTGAAAGCCGTTTTCTTGCTGGCCGCTCTGATTGCAGAGAAAAGCACCGCAGTGCAAAAGACTACTCATCCCCTGCTGCTTGCCGCGCAGCAGCAGCGCTGGCGCTGGCCCTCAGCCGCGCGCGCGGGTACGGAAATCGAACGCCCCGTCGGCGGCGAAAAACTTTCGCGCAGATGTACGACGACGTTCCCTACCAAATCTGCCGGCAACAAACCTGTCTTCAAAACTGACGCTACGGCAAATTCACCCCTGCAGGAGCTGGCGCCACCGCCGAATCGCGGGTCAGCCAAGCGTTTACCTTTGGCAGCCTGCCTGCAAAAATGCCGGCAACGAATACTATCTGCCGCCTTTTGCATGAATCCCTTTCCGGCGAATACAGCGCCAGCCGGGTTTGCTGGCTGTCCAGATTTTGAAGCCGCCAACGGCGCCGCAGATCTCCAGCCGTACGCTGAAAACAGCGTCTTTACGCCAAAGCCCTGCCATCTCAAAACAGGCCGCTGCGGCGAAACCCGCGACCCGTCGTGGAGCTGAACAACGGCGCTGCGCACTGGCCAACATGCGCCCGCATCAGCGGCGACTCTCGCCTAGCTGAAAAATACCGGCAGCAGCAGTTGCAAAACAGCCCTTAAGCCCGCGCAACCGCAAGCAGCTGGAGTATGTTCTCGAATCCGTCCGTCCTCGAAAGACTGGGGGCCACATCTCCTCAGCGCGTATCTCGACGGGCAGATAGGCAGCCTGAAAATCCGTTTCAAAAGCTGAATGTCAACACGCCCTAGCCGTTCCATCCCCAAAAAGGAGAAAGCATGGAAACTCTGGCGTTTACGACGACCACTGTCCTTTCTGCGTCCGTCTGGCCTGCACATGCACTTTCGCCGCCTGCTCGGCAGCGAAGTCGAAACCCTGTACCCGCCCAATGACTTTGACGAAGCCACGCCGATCGTGCGTGACTGGCGTTAAAGTGCTGTCCCATCTTGCAAAAGCCCGATGGCAGCTCGGCGGGTGAAAGCCTGGAGACCGTGCGCTATTTCAACGAACAGGCCGGCGGCAAACCTCGACGACAAGCGTACGCCCCGAAGTCCAAGCCTGGTTCGACCGCATGCTTCAAAGCTGCGCTTGCTGCTGGTGTGGCCACGCGACATCCAACTGGGTCTCGCCGTCTGAATTTCCCAACGAAGCCGCCATATCGCTCTGGCTTTCCGCGAGAAAAACCGCCGTTATCGTGGCGACTGACGCATCTGGCGCTGACACCCCGCTGCTCGCTCGGTGAGTACGCTGCTTTGACGGCCACATCGACGGTTTGATCCATTCTCCCGAATCCGCTCGGCGGCAGCCGCATCGGCGTGTGAAGACATTCCTTGTGTTTCCCTGCTGCCGCGCAACCTGACCATGGTGCGCAAGCCTGCAAACTGCCGGCCAAAACCGCCGCGTCTATGCTGAAAACATGAGTAGCAGGCAGCCAGCTGCCTGGCCGAGCGCGCCGCCTGAAGCCGGTCTCAGGCAGCCTGAAAGCCGCCGCCGACCGGACAATCCATCAAAGTAGCCTGAAACCGGATTCCCGGTTTTCGGGCTGCGCGGTCAGGTTGCGTAGAAGAAAACCGCCGGCGGGCCGAAGCTGCGGGCGGTTTTGGCGCGTTTGCTGCGCTTTTATACGCTGCGTGTTGGAACATATTAAGCCGTATTTCCTGGTTGACCTATGTCCACGCGGCTGGCGGTATCGACGATTTCTCTGTTTGCCGGGTGTAAAAAGGATGGCATTTCGGGAGCAGCACTCTCGATGTTGAAGTCTTTTCCATGGTGGATTGGGTAGTGGAATTCGCTGCCGCAGGAGCATAGCTACGCTCACTTCGTGGCAGCGGGTGACGATGTGTGTGCTCATGTTTCCTTTAGGGTTGCGGGCATAGGAATGGCCCTATGCCTCCAAGTGAAGCGGCGCATTATCCCGACTTCCTGGTGTCTCTTTGGCAAGGCACCGCAGGATGGCCGCCGGACAGGCAGCGCCAGACATGGGCGGCGACGGCTTTCATGGCGCAGTTTCGCGGCGGCGGAAATTGCAATCGGAATCTCTATAGTACAATCTCACGCCTTTGAACGGAACCGAAGGCCGCCTGAAAGTACTGAAAAACCCCACCTTTATTGGCCGCTGTCGTCGCCGCGAGGGCTTTCTTCGCCGCCGACCTCAAATCAGCAAATTCTGCGGTGCTGGAGCTGCTCGGCGCCGTAATACGAGCGGCTGAATGTGATCGACGGCTTCTTTTGATCTGACGCTGGTTTACAATCCCGGCGCGGCGTCAGCTTTCTCGCCACATGGGCGGGGCGCAGCGCTATATTTTCGTGGTGCTGGCCTTTGCCATCAGCATCCGGCTGGCGAACGTGGTCGCTGGCGGCTTCGGCCGCTTTGGGCAACTGGGCGGCGTGATGATTATCGGCGGCGCGATGGGTAATGTAATCGACCGCTTCCCGCACGGCCAGGGTAGTCGATTTTCTCTGCTGGTTTTCACTGCGCAGAACCACCATTACGGCGGTTTAACGCATCGACAGCTTTATCTGCAGCCGGCGCGTGCTGGTGTTGAGAGTTTTGCCGCAGGGGCGGAAAAACAAAGGGCAGGCAGCCCGGAAAAGGCTCAGATACGGATTGCGAGATACGGGCAACAAAACCATTATTCGCTAACCCAGCGGCTTTTGGCAGCTGGCGGACCGCCATCAGCACAGTCGAAAAGCGCTGGATTCGGCGCGCTGATTTACGCGCCGCGAAGGGTGCACAACAAATTGTGGTGGACGGCCCAGCGTGCGCAAAAGGTGCCATCTTTATCGAAGAGCTTCAAAGACGTGGCAGCCGCCGGGGCAACGCTGATTTATCTCCTGGCCCACGGCGTCGGGTAGCCGTGCAGCGGCGGCTGAGCGCGGTTTCCGCGTGTTTGACGCCACCCGCCCGCTGGTTACCAGCGCACAAAGAAGTGGCGCGCGGCTCGATGTAGCAGGGCTATCAGGTGATTGCGATTGGCCACGCCGGTCATCCTGAAGTGGAAGGCATCACGATGCAGCCGCCCGCTGCGCGATTTTGCTGGAGGAAAACCGTGGCCGATGTGGCGAAACTTCGAAGTACGCAATCCCTGACAAACTTGCGGTCTATGTCGCTGTAGGGTGACCATCAGCTGTCGGTGGACTTTGAAAACCGCGACATCATCGCCAGCCCCGCGTCGAGCGTTTCCGCGCGCGTCAGCCCGCACAAAGAAGACATCTGCTACGCCACCACCAACCGCCAGGAAGCGGTGAAAGCTCCGGCCGACGAACGCGACATCGTGATTGCGGTCGGCCTCGCCCAATTCGTCCAATTCCAACCGCCTGCAGCGAGGCGAGGCTGCGCGGCGTTGAAGCCTATATGGTCGATAACGCCAGGCCATCTGCAGCGCGAATGGTCTCGATTACAGTAGGCGTCGGCGGCACCCTGCCGGCGCGTCCGCTCGAAGTGCTGGTGCAGGAAGTGACTCGACACCTCTGAAATCATGCGCGTGAGCTGACTTTGCCAGCAGCAGCAAGCACCGAAGAGAGCATTGTTTTCGTGCTGCCCAAAAGAGTTTCGCGCGAATAAGGCACCTGTCACCACTGGGCAGCCCTGAAAAGCCTTCAGGCTGCCTTGACTTTCGCCTGCGCCGCCCCCAATATCGGCGCCCATCTGTTATTTTAACCCAATTTTAAACACACCATGAGCCAACAAGACTATTACGGCTGCTCGGCGTTTCCGCTCCGCCGGCGCTGACGAAATCAAAAAGCCTACCGCAGCTGGCGATGAAAATACCATCCTGACTGCAATCCCGGCGACGCGGCGGCTGAAGAAAAATTCAAAGAAATCCAAAAGCTTCACGATGTTTTGTCCAACTCCAGAAAAACTCGTCGATGACCAGTTCACTCACAGCGTCTTGAAGCTGGCGGCGGGACTAGGCGGTTTTGAAGGCTTGCCGGCTCTGGGCGGCGCGCAGGGTTTTGACTTCAGCGACATCTTCCAGCCAGATGTTCGGCGGCGGTGGCGGTCGCCAGCCCAGCTATCAGGGCGAAGACTCTGCAGTACGGCATCGAAATTTCGCTGGAAGAAGCCGCCGCCGGCCTGAAAAACAGGATTACCGTGCCCAGCCACGAAGAATGCGGCGTCTGCCACGGTACCGCGCCAAAACCCGGCACCAGCGCCACCACCCGCCGCCACCTGCCACGGCTCGGCACCGTCCACGTGCGCCACGGCGATTTTCCAAAATGCAGCAACCTGTCCGACCTGCCACGGCTCGGGCAAGGAAATCAAAGACCCCTGCCTGCAGTGCCGTAGGCGACGGCGTGGTGAAAAAGCAGCAAAACCATCGACATCAGCATTCCCGCCGGCATCGACGACGGCCAGCGCATCCGCCTGACCGGCGGCTGGCGAACCCGGGCAGCCACGCAGCGCTCCGCCGGGCGATTTGTACGTCCACGTGCGTGTGCCGCACAAAGTCTTCCACCGCGATCCTGAAAACCCCACCGACCTGCACTGCGAACTGCCGATCAGCTTTCACCGTGCACTGCGCTCGGCGGCGAAGTGGAAGTGCCCACGCTCACCGGCAAAAGTCAACCTCAACGTGCCCGCCGGCACCGAGGGCGGCAAACGCCTGCGGGTGAAAAGGCAGAAGGCGTCAAATCGGTGCGCGGCAACCATATATGGCGACCTGTACCGCCACATCGTTGTTGAAACACCGGTTAATCTGACCGACTCGCCAAAAAGAGCTGCTCGAAGAATCTCGAGCGCATCGCCACCGGCAGCGGTCACAACCAGCGCCCGCGCGAAAAAGTTTTTGGGACAAGGTCAAAGACGTTTTCGACTAAACCCCGCAGCGACAAAGCAGCCTGAAAGCTGGCTTTCGGTTTTCAGGCTGCCTTTTGCAAAATGACTCAAAAAGCAGCCTGAAAGTTCCCCCGCATCCCATTCCCGCGCTGGCAGGCACCCTGCCCAAGCCGCTTTCAGGCTGCCTTTCCCTTTTATTGCCCAGAGTATTGCACAACCATGAATCCGCCTTCTCCACCCGCCGGCGTGCTGCTGGCTTCCGGCTGTCGGCTTGCCGCTGCCGAACGCTTTTATCTGAGCGGTATCCCCTGCGCGCGGTCAAGCGCTGCTGCGCTTCGACGACGTCAATCTGCCGCTGGCCGTCGATTTCAGCTGATTTGTCGGCGCGGCCGGCAGCCTGAATGGCGGACTTCCAACGTGATACCGCTGCTGCCGCCTTCGCAGCTGGCCGGCTATGCCGACGCGGGTGGCGCATCTGCCGACTGCGCCGACCGGCACGGCGTGCGCCATCTGCCGTTTGCATCCAGCATCAGCGTGTATGGCGACGAAGCGGCGCCGCTGCGACGAAAAACAGCAGCCTGAATCTGCAAACCGAGTCCGCCCGCCAGATCGTCGCCGCCGCCGAACAAGCCTGCCTGGGCAGCGGCGTGGCGGCGGTGGACATTCTGCGCCTGGGCGTGACTGTAGCGCCGCCGAGCGCCACCCGCTCGAGCGCCTGCTCGCACGCGGTGCGCGATTGCCGGCGGTAACCGGCGGCTAATATGCTGCACCGCGATGCGGCGTGGTGGACGCCTTTTTCAGGCTGCCTTTAAACCCCAACGGCCGGCGCATCCGCAATCTGGTCGAAACGCATCCCAGCCGTAGGGACTTTACACCGCTGAAGCTGCCGAAACCGCCTGCCGCCGCCGCAGTTTGATCCGGCTGATGAGAGCGGCGGCAAAACCGTATTCAGCCGAGATGCCGGCGAACCGTAGTGCGCCTTAGACTGCGGGCAGCCTGAAAAGGCTGCCCGCATTAGTTTTGCCGCGTCGGCAAACCTGCTTCAGGCTGCGCTTGAAATTGCCGCCGTTTGACTATCCCAAAGCAGCCTGAAAGCCGCAAATGGCGCTCAGGGCTGCTTTTGCCCTTTGTGCGGCGGCGCCGGGTCGCACAGGAATCGATGAAGCTGCGCACTTTGGCGCTGAGGAAGCGTGCGTTGGGGGTAGGCGGCAGAGGTGGCGGGGTGAGGATGTGCCAGTCGGACAGGATGCGCACCGAGGCGGCTGCTTTCAAAGTCGCGGCGCACCGTCCATTCGGGCAGGTAGCCGATGCCGCAGCCGGCAGCACCATCTGGTGCACCATCAGGGTGTTGTCGGCGTACGGGGCGGCGGGGCGAGGGTGGCTGTCGCCGCTGCGCGTGATGCGCACGCCATCCATGTCCACTAGCTGGGCAGAACGAAGTCGAGCCGCGCGGCCTGCTGCGGGGTGGCGGGGGTGCCGTGCAGCGAGGTAGTCGGGCGCGGCAGCGAGGTAGCGGATGTCGGAGAGCGGGCGCACAATCAGGCTGGGCGGGAGATCGTCGGTGCTGACGCGCAGGGCGAGGCCGATGCCTTCGGGCGATCAGGTCGGCCTTTGCGGTTGTCGAGTATCAGGCTCGAGGAAACCGCGGGTGGCGGCGGGCGGTATCTGGCCAGCCAGCCGCTGAACATCGGGGTTGGAGAACCACATGGGCATGGTGATTTTGAGACGGCCCCTGGTGAGGTGCGCCGGGCGGCGCGTCTGGCGGCGTGGTGTCGAGCGTTTCGAGGGCTTGACGCAGCAGCGGTGGTATTGTTCTGCCGGCTTCGGTGAGGGTGCAGGTTGCGGCTGTTGCGTTGCGCAGTCTGGCGCAGACCTGCTTTCCAGATGGGAAACGTGCTTGCTGTACCATGGCGGTGGAGATGCCGAGCTTTGTCGGCGGCGCGGGTGAAGCCGTTGCCGCGATGACTTCGCGAAATACGCGCAGGCTGGAACAGGGTGTCCATGTGTGTCTTCGTTTCGTCGGAAAGGTTGCGTCAATGCTCGCGAGTATATCTGCGGCGGGGCTTTATCTATAATGCCTGCTTTGTGATAATTGTTGTTATTTGAAAGGAAGTCCCCATGAACGCTTTGAACCGCTTGCGCCCTGCTGTGCTTTTCCTGCTGCGCGCACTGTTTCCTGCTATGTTTATGCTGCACGGCACGGCCAAGTTTTCTCTTTCCCCGTTTCGATGGGCGGCGGCTCGCCGTTGGGCATTTATCTGGCGGCGGCGATTTTGGAAGCGCGGCGGCTTGCTCTGCTTTTTGGGCTTGCTGACCCGTCCTGTTGCCTTTTATTCTGTCCGGCCAGATGGCGGTGGCCTATTTTATGGCGCACGCTCGCAGGGCAACGCGCTGTTCGATTGCCAACGGCGGCGAGCCGGCCGCGCTGTTCAGCTTCCTGTTTCTATTTTGCCGCAGCGGGCGGCGGTGCGTGGTCGCTGGACAATCTTTGTGCAAATCCCGTTCCCAATATAGGAGTCCGATATGTCTTACCAAGCCCTGCAACAGGCGTCGAAGCGCGCCGCCCGGTGTACGCCCTGAATAAAAACCCGCTGTTGCCTGCGGGGCGAAGTCGGCGGCGATTGTCGAGCACGCGGTGCGCCACGCCCTCGTCTTTCAATCCCGCAGTCCACCCGCGCGGTGGTGTTGTTTGGTGCGGAACACGAAAAACTGTGGCAGTTTGCCGAAGAGCGCGCTGCGCCGTCGTGCCCGCCGAGTCTTCGAGCCGACGGCGCAGAAGCTGGCGATGTTTGCGCCGCCGCCGGTTCGGTGCTTTTTGAAGACCAGGACGTGGTAAAAGGCTTGCAGGAAAATTCCCGCGCATGCCGACAACTTCCCTGTATGGGCTGGAACACGCCGACGCCATGCACCAGTATGCGGTGTGGACGACGCTGGCTGCCGCCGTATCGCGCCAATCTGCAGCACTGCAATCCGCTGATTGACGCCGCCGTTGCGCCCGCGAATGGGCATCCCCTGCTGTGGATGCTGCGCGCAGCATGGTGTCGCGGCGGTATCGCTGCGCCGGCGCGACAAAAACCTTTGCGCCGCTGGATGGACGCTTTAGCTGTTTTGGCGCCTAATATCACGGCTTATGCGAAGCGGCAGGCAGCCTGAAAAACTCTGTTTCGAGCGGTTTTCAGGCTGCCTGTTTGCTGTTTTTCAGGCTGCTTGGACGGCGCAGCGTTTTCAGGCCGCGCCGCCGCGGCGAAAACTGGCTACAAATCGGCCGCTGTCGCCCCCATCCGAAAAGACTGCCATGCCGCCCGTTGTAGTTCTGCGCCGCCACCTTTGCGCTGCATCCCTGCTGCCTGCGGGCTTTTGGCGCTGATGGCGGCGGCGCCGCTGTATCTGCTGCTCGCATCAGGAAGGTGCCGCTGGTGGCGCGAAGTGGCGGGCGATGCCTATTACCGCCGCCGCCTGCTGCGGACGCTGCTGCAGGCGGCGCGCCACCTGCGCCGCTGACGATGATTACCGGCATCCCCGCCGCCTGGGTGCTGGCGCGGCTCGGCTTCGCGCGGCCGCGCGCTGGTGCTGCGGCTGCTGATGCTGCCTTCGTTACGCCGACGCTGAGTGGCCGGCATCGGCGTGCTGGCGCTGTTCGGCGGCCACGGCGCGCTTGTGCGCCGGGCTAAAGACACGCCGTGGCTGCTGCTTTACGGCACGTCAACCCGCCGGTGATGGTGCGGGCGGCCTATCAGGGGCTGCTGAGGTGCCGCCAACCGCCTGTATGCTCGCGCAAACGTTGGGCGCCGGCGCCTGGCGGCAGTTTTGGCTCGTCGAGCGGCCGGTGCTCGTTGCCCTGGCTACTGGCGGCGCCTGCATGGTGTTTTCTACCGCTTTTCCGCTTCGGGCTGGCGCTGCTAGGGCGGCAGGACTACGCCACCATCGAAGTCGAAACGCACCAGCCTATCGCCTACCAGCTCGATATGGAACACGCCGCCGTGCTGGTGATACTGCTGCGCCGTCAGCGCTGCTCACTGGCGGCGGCATGCGCTGGCCAGCCGCCGCAGCAGCGAAAACCGCGTCCGCCCGTGGCAGCCTGAAAGCGCCCGCGGCATCGGCCAGCACCTGCCGTAATGGGCGTCTTTGCTGGCTGGGCGCCTAGTTGCGCCCCTGCCGCTGGCGGCGGTGGCTTTCAGGCTGCCTGGCCGGCGCCGACGGCTGGCGTGCTGCTGCAGAAAGAAATCGCTGGCCGCCGCCGCCAATACCCTGCGCTTTTACCGCCGCCGCCGTCGCCCTGTCTGCCGTGCTCGGCGTGGCGCATGCCGCGCTGGCACGCTGGCTCGCCTGGGTGCGCGCGCTGACCTTTCTGCCGTTTATGGTGTCGCCGGTGTGCCTGTTCTTCGGCGTGCTGCTGCTGTATAACGACTGGGCGGCCGAATTGCCGATGCTGATCGCGCTTTGCCCCCTGCTGGCCCATCCTTTCGCGACCAAAGACGCTCTCGCTGCCTCGGGGACGCGCTGCCGCAGGCCTGTACCGACGCCGCCCGCGTGTACGGCGCCACGCCTTTCAGGCCGCCAGCCGCGCTACCCTGCTGCTGCTGCTGCCCGCCCTGCGCCGCGGCCTGATCGCTGGCGGCCGCCACCGGTATCTGGCGAACTTTGCCGCCACGCTGTTTTGTCGCGCCCCTGAATGGACAACGCTCACCACCCTGATTTACCAATATCTCAGCCGCCCCGGTGCCGAAAACCGCGCGCAGGCGCTGGTGCTGACGCTGGTGCTGATGCTGCTACTCGCCGCCGTTTTCTCTGCTGCTGGATGCCGCCGAGCTGCCGCCGCCGCACCTAAATTTGTTCAGGCAGCCTGAAAACGGCTTTCAGGCTGCTTTTTCCCATTCCCATTCTCTACCCACATCTAAGGAGCAAAAATATGCCCGCATTCAACCAATTTTGCCTCGGCCTGCCTGATAGCGACGCCATTGAAGACGCGATGTCGATGTGCTGTGGGAGAGCGAAGCCGATGTTGCCGGCCGCAGCGTCGAAATTCAAATCTGGGCGCGGCAGGGCGCTGAAGTCGATGCTGCCGAGCTCGACCAGTTTGCCGAGCGCCCTGCAAACTGCCGAACCGACCGCCGCGCCCGCCGCGCTGGTGCGGTATCTGCAAGACGATGGCGAATACATTAGCCCTGCACCTGGCGAAGGAAAATGGACGGCGGCGACGCTGCCCGCCGAGCTCTGGGCCGTCTTGCCGATGCCATGACGCTGTCGATCGCCCTGTGGCACCAAGACTTCGGCGAAGGCGATGCGCTGGTGCTCGACCGTATGATCGACCCCGAGCGCGCGACCAGATTCTCGCCGTGTCGCACCGCCGCCGGCGACATCACCGCAACTGGGGAAAGCTGACGCCCCAAAAGGCAGCCTGAAAAGCACTAACGGCTTTCCAGGCTGCCTTAACGTCGAACAAACGTTAAAGCAGCCTGAAAATATCTTGCCGGCTTGGGTGTCGGTTAAACAGGTTTCGAAACCGCCGCGCCGTTTCTACAGCGCCGCGCCGCTCCAACGCCGGAAACAGACCTTCCACCAGCGCCGAAAAGCGCTCCGGGATGGCTGAGAAACGGCGCTGGGCGGCTTTTGTCGAATACCCAGCCGCGCGGGCAGGCAGTTTGGCGGCCAGATATTCGCCCATCCGCGGCGGGTGATGGCGTCTTGTTGCCGTAAACCAGCAGCACCGGCTTGCGGATATCCGCCAGCAGCGGCCGCGCGTCGGGCCAGATTGACCGCGTCCAGCGCCTGCCGCAGCGCCGCGCGCGCCAGTGGCGGATCAACATCGGCAGCACGGCGTCGATCATCGCGCGCGTCGGCGACGTTCAACAGCTGTAACCAAGAAACTGGCGCATACGTTTGTCGGAGTCGCCAAACAGCGCCACCATGCGCCTCGAACATGGTTTTGTGCACGCCTCGATCAGTCGGGCGCGGCGTGCAGCCTGGCAAACGACGCGCACAGCGTCAGGCTGCGGACTTTGTGCGGGTGGCGGGCGGCCAGATGGGCGCCGTCAGCCCGCTGAGCGACCAGCGAGGATGCGCGCCGGCGCATCCAGCGACTGCGCCAGCGCGTCGGCGGTAGCTTCAATCACGCCCTCCAGCGGCGCGTTCGCCGGCCGGGCAGGGTGGGGGCGGCGGTTTCGCGCCGCGTAAAGTGCGGGCAGCAGGTCGAAAATCCGGCGCTGGGCGCCCGCATCCGTGAATCATCAGCAAGGGGAAGCGTTCATGTTGTCTTTCCTGTTTCAAAAGCGCTCGCCTATTATGCCACGCGCCTTTCAGGCTGCCTCGCCACCCAAAGCGGGCTTGACGGTCTGTGCGCGGGCTGCGCGGACGACTTGCGGCGGCTTTATTCCGATGCGGTCTCAGTATGCCCGCATGCGCCCCTGCCCAGCGCGGCGGGCGCGGTGCGGTGCCTGCTAGAAACAGCTGCGCCGCACGAAGGGCTGTGGGCGTCGCTGGCCTACTCGTGCGCCGCTGGTGCAGATGGCGCACCAGTGGAAGCATCTGGGCGACAGCGCGATGCCGTACTGCTGGCGGCGCTGATACCGGCAACCCGCCGCCGTGGCTGAATGAAGCCGGCATCGATACGCTGCTGGCGATGCCCTTGAGCCATGAGCGGACGGCTGTTTCGCGGCTTCAACCAGCGCGGCGAGCTGGCAGCGGCGCTCGGCTACCGTTTCAGGCTGCTGGTGGCGGCGAGGATGCGGTATCGCGCCGCCACCTGCGCCGCAGAGCGACGCTGCCGCGCGACGAGCGCCGCCTATGTGCGCGGTATTTTTCAGGCCGCCCTGTCGGAGTTGGCGGGAAAAAGTGTTGCTGATCGACGATGTGATGACCACCGGCGCGAGCGCGTGGCAGAACTTCGGCGCAGCCTGCGCCGCGCGGGGGCTGCGGCGGCTTTTCGTGTGGATTCTGGCGCGAAATCAATAGGGTAATTTGGCATATTTGACGTGCGGGCACGCTTTGCGGCATGATTCGCTGGTTTTGTTAGGAAAAGTGCAAAACACTTTATAAATCATAACAATAAAAACTATCGTTTGTTTTTCAGATTTATGTTCGACGTCGTCCTCTACCAGCCCGAAATTCCGCAAAATACCGGCACATCATCCGCCTGTGCGCCAATACCGGCTGCAGGCTGCATTTGGTGAAGCCGCTCGGTTTTTCCGCTCGACAGCGCCAAGATGCGCTGCGCCGGGCTCGATTACCGCGAATTTGCCGAGCTGGCGGTGCACGAAAGTTTTGCCGACTGCCTGGCCGCCTTTGCGGCCGCTGCATTTTCGCGCTGACCACAAAGCGGCAGAGCTGCGGATCACGGCTTTTCTTTCAGGCCGGCGACGTTTTTGTCTTCGGTTCCGGAAGCCGCGGGCTGCCGGCCGAAAATTCTCGACACGCTGGCGGCGGAGCAGAAAATCCGCCTGCCGATGATGCCCGAGAACCGCAGCATGAATCTGTCGAACACCGTTGCCGTTACTGTTTTCGAAGCGTGGCGGCAACTCGGCTACTGCCGGTTCCGTCTAGCGGGAGTTCCTGCAGGCAGCCTGAAACCAGCCGCGCCACCCACCCCTCCAACTCAAGAACTGGACTTCGCTTTTGACCCAACTTAAAAATACTTTTTCACCACCCTCACCGTTATGATGGCTTTGGGCAGCCTGAGTTCCCGCGCCCCAAGCCATAGCCCGCAAGGCAGCGCCAAAAGGCCGCCGCCCGCACCGTTTACAAAGCGCCGCAAAACGCGGAAAAACTGCATCCCACCGCCAATTTGAGCCACAGCAGTGGCCGGCCGCTTACTATCTGAAGCCCACGTCAAGATTTCTGTCCAAACCGGTCAGTGCCTCGTGGTACGGCCCCGGTTTCACGGCAGGAAAACTTCCAGCGGCGAGCGTTTCAGCATGAACCAGCTGACCGCCGCCCATCCCACCCTGCCGATTCCCAGCTACGCCAGAGTCACCAATTTTGGCCAACGGCAAAAGGCGTGATTGTGCGCATCGAACGACTCGCGGCCCCTTCCACGGCAACCGCGCCATCGACCTTTCCAAAGCCGCCGCCTCCAACTGGGCTTTCTGAAAAGCGGCACCGCCTGAGTGCGCATCGAGGCAGGTGCCCCTCGCCCAAACGCAACAACACGCCGGCCACCATCGTCGCCCAGCAGCGGCCCGACGACAGCACCGGCAAGGTTTACGCAGCGGCAACGAGCTGTCATGTCAGCCTGCGCACCTTCGCCGACAAAGCCGAAGCCCAGGCTTTTCAAGAGCTGACCGCTAGCCGCCCTGAGCGCCGCCAAGCTGGAGCAGACCGCTTCGCTGGTGGAAGACAAAAAGCGGCTACATCGTCCGCGTCGGCCCCTTCGCCGAGCAGCGCAAAAGCCGACGAAATGCAGCCAGCCGCCTGAGCCGCCAAAACGTGATTTAAGCCTTTTTCAGGCTGCCTGCAGAGACAAAACGCCCGCACCGCAACGGTGCGGGTTTTTATTTGCCCTGTTATCCGGCTGCGAACAGGACTTTCAGGCTGCTTTTTACCGGATTCGGCAGCCTGAAAGCTGCGGCGGCAAAACGCCGTATAATCCGCCGTCCGGCGCCGCCTGCCGCTCAGGCAGCCTGAAACGACAGACAGCGCGTCACACTTTTCCCCATCCGCCCATGATCAGCAGAACTCTCCGGCACGCTGTTGGAAAAACAGCCGCCGCAAATCGATAGACGTCCACGGCGTCGGCTGAAAGTCGATGTTCCGGCGTAAACCCCTACAGCCTGCCCGCTATCGGCAGCACGGTGCAGCTTTACACCCAGCTGATTGTGCGCGAAGACGCGCATCGCTGTCTCGGTTTTGCCAGACGCGACGAGCGCGCCGCCTTCCGCCAGCTGCTCGAAAGTAAGCGGCATCGGCGCCAAAACCGCGCTCTGGCATCCTGTCGGCGATGAGCGTGGCCGAGCTGGCGCAGGCGGTGGCGCAGGAAGACGTGAAACGGCTGTCGTCCGCGCCCGGCATCGGCAAGAAAACCGCCGAGCGTATGGTGTTGGAAGTGCGCGGCAAACTGGCCGGCGGCGACGGCCTGCCCGCTGTGCCGCGGCAGCCTGAAGGTGGCAGCGAAGACGTAGTCGGCGCGCTGCTGGCGCTGGGCTACGCGAGCGCGAAGCCCGCGCCGCCGCCAAAGACCTGCCCGCCGGCACCGAAACCGGCGAAGGCGTGCGGCTGGCGCTGCAAGCTGCTGAAAAAGCCAGTAACCGCCGTTTGTTATGGTTTTCAGGCTGCCCGCGCCGCCGGCAAAGGCGGCCTGAAAAGCCCTGTTTTGCCGCCTTCAGGCTGCTTTTTAAGGAACCCCGATGAGCGAAACCCCTTCCGTGCGCACCGTCGCCCTGCCCCACCTGCCGCCGTCCGGTGGCGTGGACGACCGAGAGCCGCTACCGCCTGTTTTGCAGCGAACGCTCCGCCTGATCGACTTGGGCGCGTGGGCGGACGAGCGGCACGTTGTGCCCTGTGCCGACGACGATCCGATTTCGACGGCCTGCCGCCGCATTGAAAGCGCACCACTGAACGCAACCGATTTGCCGTTTCCCCAGCCATGCCGGCGTCGATGAAGCCGGCCGTGGCCCGCTGACCGGCAGCGTGTTTGCCGCCGCCGTTATCCCTGCCCGCCGCTTACGATCTGCGGGCTGGCCGACCTCGAAAAAGCTCAGCGAAAAACAGCGCGACCGCCTGGCCGCCGCCATCAAAGAGCAGGCAACGGCCTGGAGCATCGCCAGCGCGAATGTGGCGGAAATACTCGAACTCAACATCCTGCACGCCACTCATGCTCGCCATGCGCCGCGCGGTGCTAGCCTGGGGCGGCAGCCTGAAAAAGTGTGGATAGACGGCAACCGCGTGCCGCCGGATTTGGCGGTGCCGGCGCAGGCGGTGGTGAAAGGCGACGGCAAAATCGCCGTGGTTTCCGCCGCCAGCGTGCTGGCCAAAACCGCGCGCGACGCCGAAATGCACGCGCTGGCGCAGCGCCACCCCGAATACGGCTTCAGGCGCCACAGAGGCTACGGCACCGCCGAACTTACCTGGCCGCGCTGCGTCGCCACGGCGCCCCTGCCCGAACACCGCGCCGCCTTCGCCCCCGTGCGCGAAGTACTGGCACAGGGCAGCTGTTTGGCGACAGTTAAACGCTGTATGATTCGTATTCCGTCAAACATAAAGAGTCTGCCATGTCCCATTTCCGCCACGAAGACGCCGAACAACACGACCAGCGCATCAGTTTCGTTCTGCTCTGTGCCACGAGCTGCTGCACCAAAGCAGCGCCGCGCTGCTCGCCACCCTGCTGCCTGACGACGCCCGCATTTTGGTGGTAGGCGCCGGCACCGGTGCCGACGTGCTGGCGCTGCACCGCCAGAATCCGAGCTGGCATTTCACCTGCGTCGAGCCGCTGGAAGCGATGCTGGAGCAGGCGCGCGCGAAAACCGCCCACATCGTCAATCTGCATTTTCATCTGGGCTTTCTCGCCGAGCTGCCGCCCACCGAGCCTTTCGACGCCGTGCTCTGCCAGCTGGTGTCGCACTTTATTCCCGAGCGCGCCGCCAAGGGCGAATTGCTGGCGCAAATCGCCGCGCGGCTGAAACCGCAAGGCTGGCTGGTGCAGACCGACGTGGTGGAAAGCGACGAAATGCCGGCAGCTGACCCAATTTGCCTTGGCCAAAGGCGATGCCGCCCGAAGCCGCGCTGAGAATCGCCCAACGCTTTGCCGAAGACATCCACCCCCTAAGCGCCGAAGACTTCGAGCGCCTGGCCGGCGAAAACGGCTTTTGCCGTGCGCAAACACTATTTCCGCAGCCTGACCGTTTCCGGCTGGCTGCTGCAGCGGCAGAACTAAGTGCCGCGCCAGCCCCGCCGCCTAAACAAAAGCAGCCTGAAAGCCGTTTGCAATGGTTTTCAGGCTGCTTTGCGTGCGGGTAGGCGAATGCCATGCACCGTTTTACATCGGTTTTGCTGTTTGGGTGCGCGGAGCGTCCCTGCGGCTGACAGCGTAGGTAAAAGCAGCCTGAAAACCGCTTAAAACGGCTTTCAGGCTGCTTTTTGCGTTTGCCGCTTTCAGGGTGCGCACCGCGCACCGCGCTATCCGGTTGTTGCTTTTGGTGCGCGGGGGCGCACCCTACGGTTGTTGTGTTCGAGGGGAAAACGACGTCGTACATCGGCTCAGGCTGCTTTGCGTGTTTGCCGTTTCAGGCTGCCGGCAAGGTGGCAGGCAGCCTGAAAGTTATAATCTTCGCTGTCCAAAAAGTCGTGGCGTTTTGTCTGGTAGGACTTTCGTTTTCGCCGTGGTGCCAGTAGGGGACGGCGTAGCAGCGGCGGCGGGCAGCGACCAGTCGCGGCGGGCGCTGTGGGCGCAGTTCGAAGCCACCATGCCGGCTTCGCCGGCGATCCAGATGAAGGTGTACGCTGTCTGCGGCGGGGCGCAGGCTGCGGAAGCGTTCGATCAGCGGCGCGGCCTGTTCCATGCCGCCGAAAAGGTGTGCAGGCGCACGGCTTCGGGCAGCGAGCAGCGCGGGCAGGTCGGCCTTTTTCGGCAGCCACAGCAGCACGTCGCCGGCGGCAGTTGCGGGCATGTCGTTCAATCATCGAGCCGATGGCGGGCAGCGCCGACAAATCGCCGGCAAACAGGTAGCGGGCGGCGGGTTTTGGAGCATCGGCGAGGGCCAGCGGGGGCGGAAACGCCGAGGGTTTTGGCCGGCGGCGGCGTTGCGGGCGAAATCGGCGGCGGGGCCGGCGTCGCTGTGCAGGACGAAATCAATGCTGATGGTGCAGGCGTCGCGGTCGAGCCGCGGCAGGGTGTAGGTGCGGACGATGGGCGGTGGATTTGTTCGCCCATTTTGCCCCTGCGGCGTGGCTTCCGGCAGCACCGGCACTTCCTGCTCGGGCAGCGCAGCAGCAGTTTGATGTGGGCGCCGTTGCAGACAAAGGGGTAGTCGGCCAACGGCTGTGAAAAACGATGCGCCGCAGGTTGGGGCTCAAATCCTGGTGGCTGAGCACGCGGATGGCGGGCGCGTTTGGGATTGGGGGCGGTCATGGTCGGAATCGGGATGGTGTGGTGGTTCGGATGCGGCGCGGCAGTCTGAAACGGCAAAACGCCGTCGCAGAAGAGTTTTTCAGGCTGCCTGTAATCCGCGCTGTCTGGCGCGGGCAACAGGCAGCCTGAAAGCGTGCGCGGGTTTATTTCTCACGAAGCGGGCGTCGGCCTTGAAGGGCGCGCTGCTGGTGGGCTTAGCGGTGTAAAAAGCGGGTGAAGGTGCTGTCGAGCTTGGTATGGATGTGTTTGCCGTCGACGGTGGCTTCGGCTTCGAGTTTCACGCCGCCGCCGCTGGCTTCGCCTTTTTCAGCGTTCGGCAGCTCATGCTCGCGGATGCGCAGCACGGGGTTTTCGACTTTGGCTTCTTTGCTCATCAGCTGTTTGCCGACCGACGGATTTTGTCTTCGGCGCTGTGCGGGGCGGAGCCGCCGTCATCGTCCACCACGCCGATGTTCAGCAGGCGGGCAGGGCGATGTCGGCCTGTACCTTTGACTACCGGGCACGCCGATGAAGAGCTTGATGCCGCGGTGCACATAGAGCGGTCTCAGCGCCATTGGGTCTGGCCTTCTTTGGGCGGTTTGGTTCGGCGGTAACAGAATAGGTACGACCCATCACCATGATTTTGTAGCCGAGTTTTTGTTTGCCCAGGCCGTCGGTGATGTCGCCGCACCAGCTCAGCGGAGAAGTCTTTGTTGGCGAGCACGCGGGCGGCAGGTTTCGGCCAGATAGGCGGGTTTGCCGTCGATGCTCAGGGTTTGCTCGTGGCCGAAATCGGCCGCGGCGGCGGCAGGGCGGCGGCGCCGAAAGCGGCGGCCAGCAGCAGGGCGGTTTTCATGGTTTTGCCTTTCGTTAAAAGCGGTTGGGGAGAGAGCGGTTTTCAGGCTGCGGGTTTCAGGCAGCCTGAAAACCATAAAAACAATAAATATCAGGGCTGAGGCCGGCAGGTGTCATCGGCCTTGCAGCGGGCAAACAGCCATTTAAGGTTGTCGTTAATCGCCGCAGCAGCACGGTGGCGTGGGGTTTTCCTGCGGATAGAGTCGCATCTCGCTGTGCAAAACCTGCGGCGGCACGGCGGAAAGCTCTTTGGGCGATGCGGCGGGCGTCGCGCACCATGCCGTTTTTCCAAAGCTCTTTGCGCGCGGCTTCCTGCGGCATCCACGGCACCAGCGTCTGCTCGTATTCGCCGACGGTAATGCGCAGCCCCAGCGGCGCGCACCGGCGGTTTGTCAGCTTGGCGGCGTTTTTGACAAAGGGCGGGATGTTTTCGCGGATACGGCGCTGGTTCCACCACACGGAAGGGCTGGCGTCAGGTAGTTGTTGAAAACTGCCGGGGTGGACGAGCAGGCTGTAGAGCTGCAAAACAGGCCGCCGTAGGAGTCGCCCCATCAGCCATTGCTGGCTGCGGTTTTACCGGATAGCGGGCGGCGATTTTCGTCGCGCAGCCGGCCGGTGAGAAAACGGTGGAGCTCGCCGCCGCCAAAGCGCTTGCTCATGCGGTCGCCGCTTTGCGCGTAATCGGCCGAGGGCGGCGTGTAAACTTTCGGCACGGGCGGCGAAATCAAAAAGTTCGCCGTTGGGATAGCTGACGCCGACAATCAAGAGCGGCACGGCATTGTTCTCTTCCGCCCGCATCACCATGCGTTTTGTGCGGCGCCGGTAACCATCGGAAACAGCGCGTCGCCGTCGAGCACATACAGCACCGATAGCTCGCTTGCCGGCGCTTTGCCCACCGCCGCCACTTGATGCGGTATTTCGCGCTTTAGGCCGGCACTCGTCGCGCAAGATAAATCCCTGCGCGCCCACTTGGGCGGCGGGATGGCGTTTTCAGGCTACGCCGCCGGCGCGGCAAAGGGCAGCAGCAATAGGGCGGCGGCAAGGTATTTTTCAAAGGTGAAGTCATGGTGGTGTGCGGGTCTGGCCAAAGCAGCCTGAAAAACAAACAGCACGGCATTCTGCAACAAATGCAAAAAGATTATCAAGATTTGCAGAAGCTTTGCGTTAGCCGCGCGCTTTCAGGCTGCCTGCCGCGCAATCGGCTATAATTTGCCGGCATTGTTTTATTCAGTAGGGTTTGTTTCATGCATCTTGACCGACTCGCCGGCCGCGATGCCCACTCTGCGCGGGCTGCTGCATGCGCGCGCGCCATTGGCAGCAGCTCGATGCGCTGTTCTGCGCCTTCTGCCGGCCAATCGTTGCCGCGCACCGCCGCGCTGTTTGTGTGCGCGAAGGCAGCCTGGCGGTTTACGTGCCGACAGCGCGATGGCGGCGGCGCGGCTGAAAATGCTCGCCGGCAGCCCTGCTGGCCGGCTTGCAGCAGGCCGATGCCGGCATCAGCGGGCTGAGCGATCAAGGCGCGCGCTCGCAGCCTGCCGCCGCCGCGCCGGAAAAAGGACTTTCACATCAGCGAGCAGGCGTTGGACTGCTTCGAGCGCACTGCCGGCGAGCTGGCGCACCATCCTGAGCTGGCTGTCGCCATGCGCGCGCTGGCCGAACGCCACCGCCGCTGAACTGCCGTTTCAGGCTGCTCTGAAACGGCTTTTTGGTTAAACCAAAACAACGCCGCCCGCGGCACGAAACTGGTTAAAAACCGCCGCCAAGCCGGCGATAATTTACATCCCTTTACGCATTCCCCGCATAAAAACCTGATAATGGCTTTTCAAAAAGAGCGCATAATACGCGCTTTGCCGTTTCGCCCTTTGGCTTCCCATTCTTTTTCTTTACCGTTTTAAGGAGTTTGTTGCGAAACTATTACATGAGCCTGATTGCCGCCGCTGCCCTGGCCTTGAGCGCCTGTGGCGACAACAAGCCCGCCGAACAGCCCGTCGCGCTGCCGGCGCAGGAAACCGTGGCTTCTGAAGCCGCGCCCGCATCTGATGCGCCTGCCAGCAAAGCTGCGTCCGCTCCTGCCAGCGAAGCCGCCGTCCGGCTGCCGGCGAGTGCGCCACCGTGGTGGAAAGCAACGACGCCAGTGCAGTACAACGTGAAAGAACTCAACGTTAAAGCCTCGTGCAAAGAGTTCACCGTTACCCTGAAGCACACCGGTTCTGGCTAAGAAAGCGGCGATGGGCCACAACATCGTAATCGCCAAAACCGCCGACGTATCCGAAATTCTCAAAGGCGCCAACGAAGCCGGTGCCGACAAAGACTACCTGCAGGCCGACGACCCGCGCATCCTTGCCCATAGCGGCATGATCGGCGGCGGCGAAGAAAACCCGCTGGAAGCTCGACACTTCCCAAGCTGAGCAAAGACGGCGATTATGAATTCTTCTGCTCCTTCCCCGGCCACGAAGGCGTGATGAAAGGCAGCGTGAAGCTGGTGGACTAATCCTCGCATCCGAACCTAGGCAGCCTGAAAACGCCCGCGCGGCGTTTTCAGGCTGCCTTTTTGCGCTCTGGCAGCGCCGTATCCGCTATATAATCCGCCCGCCGCACGGCCTTGCGCCCTGCTAAACCGTTTGTCCTTTTTCCACCGCCGCCGAACAGGCAGCCTGAAAACTTCCCGCACCCGCCATCATGTTACGCAAACTCTATTCCGCCCCTATGGTATTTCGCCGCCCCGCTGATCGCGCCGCTATCTGCGCCGCTGCGCCGAGCAGGCGCCCGCCTATCTCGAGCATTGAACGAGCGCTGGCGGCGCCTCATCCCGATCCCGTGCAGGATGCCATCTGGTGCACGCGGTGTCCGGTGGGCGAAAACCCGTGCCGCCGTGCCGCTGGTGGCTGAACTGCGCCGCTGCTTTCCCCGACGCGCCGCTGCTGCTCACCCAGATGACCCCCACTGGCCGCACCGCCGCGCAAAGCCTGTTTGCCGATGCCCAATGCCGCTATCTGCCCTACGACCGCCCTGACTGGATCCGCCGCTTTCGCGCGAACACCGGCCGCGCTTCGGCGTGCTGATGGAAACCGAGATTGTGGCTCGAACCTGCTCTACGGCTGCCGCGAAGAAAACGTACCGCTGTTTCTCGCCAACGCCCGCCTGTCGCCCCAGTCTTTTCGACAGCTACCGCAAAGTCGCGCGGCTGGTTCACGCCGATGCTGGGGCAGCTTTCAGGCTGCTTTGCCCAAACCGGAAGCCGATGCCGCGCGGCTGGCCGAGCTTGGTGCGCCGGCGCCGCTGGTGTGCGGCAACACCAAAATCACGATGTTGAAATCCCGCCCGCCGCCGAAACCGCCGCCGCCGCGTTTCGCAGCCCTGATTGGCGATCGGCCGGTATTGGTTGCCGCCAGCACCCGCACCCACGGCGACGAAGACGAAGCGGCGAAAATCCTTGCAGCCTGGCGCGCCTCACCGCGGCGATGCGCTGCTGGTGCCGTGCCGCGCCACCCCCGAGCGTTTTCAGGTTGCGCTCGACAGCGCGCAGGCGCTCGGTTTCAGTGCAGCAGCGCAGCGACGGCAGCCGCTTGCCGCCGACACCCAAAGTGTGGATCGGCGACAGCATGGGCGAAATGTTTGCCTACTATCTGGCCGCCGATTTGGCGTAGTCGGCGGCAGCCTGGTCGATACCGGCTGCCAGAACATCATCGGAGCCGCCAGCCTGCGGCAAGCCGGTGCTGTTCGGCCCGTCCACCCTACCATTTTCAGGCTGCCTGCGAAGGCGCGGCTATCGCCGGCGCCGCCCTGCAGGTGCAAAGTGCGGATGAATTCAACCGCACTGGCCGGCGAACTGCTGGCCATGCCGCCGCGCTATGCCGATTTGGCGGTGCAGGCGCAGGATTTTGTCGGCCGCTACCGCGGCGCCAGCGCCAAAACCGCCGATGCTGTCGCCCAAGCGCTGAGCCGGCGGCAAGGCGTTCAGGCAGCCTCGAAAAACCAAACCTGTTGCGGTGCGGTTTTTAGCCATAAAAATGCGAAAAATCAGGCGAAAAACGCGGCGGGCAGCCATTTTTGTAGGCATTTTCTCGCCACTGTCCGCATTTTCGGGCGCCAGTTTGGGCAGCCCCTGCCGCGATGGCTAGAATCAGCTCGCCGCTGCGCCTGCCGCGGCACCCGCTATTAGCTATTAAGGAGACCCCCCATGCGCCGCATTTTGCTGCCCTTTACCCTTTCCGCCGTTTTGCTCGGCCTGTCTGCCGCCGCGTCTGCCGGCGAAAGCATCCATTTCAACAGCCCCAGCGGCAAAATCCACTGTGCCGCGATTCCCGCCTGGAGTTCGGCAAAGACGGCTGGTGGGCGTTACCTGCGAAACTGCGATTCCGTGGAAAACATCCGGCTGCAGCAAAAACGCCCGAGCGTTGAAGAATGCCCGCTCGATTGGGCAACAGCTTTTCGCTGGAAGCCACCCACCGGCCGACCGTCGATTGCCGCGGCGACACTTCCATGAAAGCCGGCAGCCCCACTCTGGCCTATGGCGAAAACCATCTGCATACCGCGGCTGGCAGTGCACCAGCCACCAAGACGCATGCTGTGCAAAAACCGCAGCGGCCACGGCTTTAAGCTGAGCAGCAAGCTCCAGCAGTTGCTCGATGCTGATCTTTCAGGCCGCCTGAGCGTCTTTCAGGCAGCCGGCGCGGTTCGCGGACTGTTAAACCAACCATCTAAACCGATCTTTTTCAGGCTGCCTGCCGGTTTTCAGGCTGCCTGTTACCCGCCACGGAATCCCGCCATCGAGCGCCACACCTGAATACGAAACCTTCCGCCGCCTATCTGGACTACGCCGCAAGGCAGCCTGAAAACGACAAACGCTGCTCGCTGGCGGTTTTGTCGGCGGCGGATGCCCGATTATCCCAGCCGACGCGCAGACTTCTTTTCGGCGAGCCTTTTGCTCGCGCACCTTCTGGCGGCGGCGGATACGGCGGCGCAGATGGATCTGCTGCCCGGACGCGGTGGCGGCAACGGTGCTGGCCGATATGCGCGCGCCACTGGCCGCAATGGGAAGAAGAGTTGGCCGAATGCTGCGGCAAAACGGTGTGCACGCTGTGCGTGGCATCGACGAGGCGCAAGCTCACCCATTTTGTCCGCGTCGATGCGCTGGCTTCGCCCGAAGAGCGCGCGGCGCAGGCCGAAACCATGCGCAAAGATGCTGCTGGCGATGGTGTCGGACATCCGCGTAGGTCTGATTGCGCTGGCGCTGCGCACCCGCACCATGCGAAAGCTTTCTCGGCAGCGTGCCCGACAGCCCGGAAAAACGCGCCGCCGCCAAGGAAACGCTGGATATTGGCGCTGCTGGCCAACCGCCTGGGCGTGTGGCAGCTCAAATGGCAGCCCGAAGACTTGGGCTTCCGCCACCAGAATCCCCGGAAGAATACCGCCGCATCGCTGCTGCTCGATGAAAGCGCGACGAGCGCCTGCAATACATCGACGCCTTTTTAGGCAGCCTGAAAGCCGAGCTGGCGGCGCACGGCATCCGCGATTACGACGTTGCCGACCGCCCCAAACACATCTATTCCATCTACAAAAAGATGGTGAAGAAAAAGCCTGATTTCGACGGCCTGTTCGACATCCGCGCCGTGCGCGTGCTGGTGGGCACCGTGCCGGAGTGCTAGCACCGTGCTGGGTATCGTCCACAGCCCTGTGGCAGCCGATTCCCGGCGAGTTTGACGACTACATCGCCAATCCCAAAGGCAACGGCTACAAATCGCTGCATACCGTGATCGTCGGCCCTGAAGACAAGGGCATCGAAGTGCAGATCCGCACCGAAAGAAATGCACCAGTACAACGAATTCGGCGTAGCTGCGCACTGGCGCTACAAAGAAGGCGGCAAAGGCGATTCGGCCTACGAGCAGAAAAATCGCCTGGCTGCGCCAGCTGCTCGACTGGCGTGAAAAACATGGCCGAAAGCGGCAAAGAAGATCTGACTGCCGCCTTCAAAACCGAGCTGTTCAACGACACCATCTACGTACTGAGCCCGCACGGCAAAAGTGTTTTCCCTGCCCGCCGGCGCCACCCCCATCGACTTTGCTCTACGCCCTGCACAGCGATTTGGGCAACCGCTGCCGCGGCGCCAAAGTGGACGGACCAGATCGTGCCGCTCTCCACCCCGCTGGAAAAACGGCCAGCGCGTCGAAATCATCGCCGCCAAAGAAGGCGCGCCGTCGGTAAACTGGTTTCGATGAAGGCTGGGTCAAATCTTCACGCGCCATCGCCAAAATCCGCGCCTACATCCGCCAGCAAAACGCCGACGCCGTGCGTGAAGAAGGCCGCAGCCAGTTTGAAAACCATCGCCAAGCTCGGCAGCAAGCCCAATTACCAGCAACTGTGCGAAAAACTCGGCTTTCAAAGCACCGACGAGCTTTTACACCGCACTCGGCCAGGGCGAAAATCACCCCCGCGCCGTGCAAAAAGCTGCCGGCGCCCTGGACGAAACGCCAAAAGAGCCGGTGAGCGAGATCAGCATCGTCAAAAATCCAAAATCAGCCAAGGCCGCAAAAACGGCATCCTGGTGGACGGCGAAGCCGGCCTGCTCACCACGCTGATCAAATGTTGCAAACCCGCGCCGCCTGAGCGCCATCGTCGGCTTCGTTACCCGCGACCGGGGCATTTCCGTACACCCGGCGCGGCTGCCCGTCTTTCTGAGCATCTGGCCGCCACGCAGCCTGAAAAAGTGATGGCTCGCCGAATGGGCGGCGCAGCACGACGGCAGCCAAGTGTTCGCCATCGACATCGAAATCTGCGCCCAAGACCGAAACGGCCTGCTGCGCGACGTTTTCGAAACGCTCTCGCGCCACAAAAACCAACGTAACCGCCGTGCAAAACCCAAAGCCGCAACCTGAAGCCAGCATGCGCTTCACGCTGGAAGTCAAACAGGTAAACGACCTGCCGCGCGTACTGGCGGCGCTGGGCGAGATTAAGGGCGTAATCAGCGTGGCGCGGCTGTGAAAAGCAAAGGCAGCCTGAAACCTTTTCCCGCCCCAATCTCACCAGTACGTCATTCCCGCGCAGGCGGGAATCTGCTCGGTATTTGAAAAATATTTGAAAAACAAACCATTGCTGAAATTCGATAAGATTCCCGCCTGCGCGGAATGGCGTCGGCGGGAAAATTGGGTGTTTGGCAAAAGTAAAGCCGGCAGGTTTGTAATCTCAACTACGCTGATTTTTGAAGCAGCCTGAGCAAGGCAGCCTGAAAACGTATTTTCCGTTTTCAGGCTGCCTTTATGCGGCCGAACTACAGCGCCAGCCAGCCGAAGCAGTACACCATAATCCCGGCAATCGCCACATAGGCCAGGGGCATAGGGGATGGCGGAGCGCAGGAAGCTGCCTTCCGGCCTTGCTGGTCGATGGCGGCGGCGGCGATGGCGATGCTCTGCGGCGAAACAATCTTCGCCGCCGGTGGCACCGGCGGTGTTGGCGGCGACCAGCCAGCTTTTGTCCACGCCGATCTGGTCGGCCACGGTGGCCTGCAGTTTGCCGAACAGGATATTGGACGAAGTGTCGCTGCCGGTGGCGAAGGTGCCGATGGCGCCCACCAGCGGGGCAAACAGCGGATAAGAGCCCGCCGGTGGCGGCAACCAGTGCGTTGGCAATCACGTTGATCAGCGCCGCTGTGGCTCATAACGCGCGCTGCTACCACCAGGCTGATGATGGCGGTGGCTGATGCTTTCATTTTCAGCGTGGTGGCGCCCAGAATCGCCATCAGCTTACCGGCTTTCACGCCCTGCACCAGGCCGCCGATAAAGGCGCCGAGAACAGCATCAGGCCGGCATTGGAGAGCCAGCCGAAGTTGAAGGTTTTGGCCTTCGGCGTAGATCGGCAGGTGGATTTTGCTCACCAGATGGCTTTTTCAGAAAGCCGCTCACGGGGGCCTGACAGCGGGCTGGCAAGGATGATAAACAGCAGGATAAAGCCGTACACCGCCCAGGCTTTGCCGATCTGCCCCTGGCGAAGCTGCCGCCTTTGCCGCCTTCGGCAATTTTTGCATAGGCCACGATGAAGATAATGCAGGCGATGCTGCCCAAAATGGCCGGCGTTTCCGCGCCGATAAAGTAGGCGGCGGCAACCGCACCGCTGAGCGAAATCCCGCCGATAACGGCGGCCAGGATAAATTCCGGAATCAGGTATTTGCGGCTGCGGTCAGTAAGAAACAGAATCACAAACGGCACCAGAAACATCAATACCGCTAACTGATAACGGTATCGCCCGCCACGGCATGGGTTTTGCGCGGCGGTCACTTCGGTGCCGTACACTTCTTTTTGGCCAGCGTCAGCACCGGCACGCCCACCGCGCCGGAAGCCGAGTGACCACGCTGTTGCCGATCAGCGAAACCAGCGGGAAAAAGGCGGGCTTGAAACCCAGCCTCGACCAAAATCGCCGCCGGAATCGCCACCGCCGTGCCAAAGCCCGCCATGCCTTCGAGCAGGCCGCCGAAGCCCCACACAATCAGCAGCACTGCAGGCGCTTGTCTTCGGAGATGCTGATAAATTGCTGTTTGATCACGTCAATCTCGCTTGCTTTCCAGCAGCACGTTGTAGCTGAACAGCGCCATCAGGATAATGATTAAAATCGGAAAAACGGTTTGAGCACGCCTTCGGCGAAACGCCCAGCCGACATAGGCGGCGGAATAATTTTTAGGCAGCGTGCCGAAGCCGTCCATAGTTCGGTGACGGCAAAATGCACTCGCCACCAGGGCGGCGGCGGCCAGACGCCAGCAGCGCGCCTTTGTCGCCGCTCATTTTCAGCCACTCATCAGCACCAACAGCAGCAGAATGGGCAAAAACAGAAAGCAAAAATGCTCATGGTGTTCTTTATCCTCAGGTTGAAAGCACGATTGTAGCTTATTTCGCCCTCCCGCGCATAGCCGGAATTGTTTGCGGCTAAGGGCTATATATCCGGCCGGCAAAAACGTAGTCGGCCTTGAGCCGCAATGCCCCGCCGTTTTTCAGGCCGCCTGCGGCTTTGGCTCGCAGTATAAAAAGGCAGCCTGAAAGTCGGATTGGCGGTTTTCAGGCTGCTTTTTGGTATCGCCGAGGAGTGAAAACGCCCCCTGATGCGGATGGGGGCGTTTGCCTTTTGCGCGCGGTGCGGGCTTATCAGGACTCGAAGCGCTTGAATACCAGCGAGCCGTTGCGCCGCTGAAACCGAAGGAATTGGACTGCGGCGCGGATGGGCATTTGCCGGGCTTGGTTGGCGCAGTAGTCCAAATCGCAGCCGCCTTCGGATGTCTTGGTTAAAAATGTTGATGGTGGGCGGGGACACTTGGTGGTGAACCGCCAGCACGCTGTACACCGCTTCCACGCCGCCGGCGGCACCCAGCAGGTGGCCGGTCATCGATTTGGTGGAATTGACCACCAGTTTTTTGGCATGGTTGCCGAACACCGCTTTGAGCGTTGGTTTCGTTGGCGTCGCCCAGCGCGGCGGAGGTGCCGTGGGCGTTGACGTAGTCGATTTCGTCGGCGTTCAGACCGGCGTCGGCCAGCGCGTGGCGCAGGGCGAGGGCGGGGCCTTCGGCATTGGGGCGGTGATGTGGTGGGCGTCGGAACTCATGCCGAAGCCGACCAACTCGGTATAGATTTTGGCGCCACGTTTTTGGCATGCTCCAATTCTTCCAGCACCAGAACACCGGAGCCTTCGCCCATCACGAAGCCGTCTCGGTCTTTATCCCACGGGCGCGAGGCGGTGGCGGGTCGTCGTTGCGGGTGGAAAGGGCTTTTCATCGCGGCAAAAACCGCCGATGCCGAGGGTGACACTGCGCTTCGGCGCCGCCAGCTAGCATCACGTCGGCATTGCCGTATTTTGATCAGGCGGGCGGAATCGCCGATGGCGTGGGCGCCGGATGTGCAGGCGGAAACGATGCCGTAGCTGGGGGCCGCGGTAGCTTTTGAGAATGGTAACGTGACCGGAAATCAGGTTGATCAGCGAGGCGGGATGAAGAAGGGCTGATTTTTGCGCGGGCCGTCGGCAAAAACGGCGCGGGCGGTTTCTTCGATGGAGGGCAGGCTGCCGATGCCGGAGCCGATATTGATGCCGACGCGGTCTTTGTCGAGAGTCGGGCAGTCGTCATGCCGGCGTCGGCCACGGCTGCAGGGCGGCGGCGATGCCGTAGGATGAAGCGTCGTCCATGCGGCGCGCTTCTTTGGGGCCGATGTACTGGTTGATGTCGAAATCTTTGACTTCGCCGGCAATCCGGCAGGCGAGATCGGAGGCATCAAAACGGGTACGGCGCCGATGCCGCTTTGCCGGCCAGCAGGTTGTCCCATGCGCTCGATGTCGTTGCCTCACCGGCGATACCTGTCCCCAAACCGGTGATGACTACTCGTCTTTGATTCATAAGTGTTTCTCTGTGTGATGTAAAGAATGCGCCGCTGCTGCCGTTTTTGCGCCGGTCAGAGTGCGACAGCCTCCGATGCAGGAATATCCTTAATCAGAGGCTGTGGCGTAGTGCAGCGAAATTAGGCCCGAGTGCGCTTTGATGTAGTCGATCGCAGCCTGAACGGTTCTGATTTTTCGGCTTCTTCGTCGGGAATTTCGCAGCCGAAAGCTTCTTCCAGAGCCATTACCAGTTCAACCACGTCCAGAGAATCGGCACCCAGGTCGTCTTCAAAGGAAGATTCGCTTGATGTCGGCTTCGAACGCCCAGTTGCTCCGGCAAAGCGATGCTGATGACTTTTTGCTGGATGTCTGACATTTGTGTAGTCCTTAAAATGAAAAACCAAGTTTCCTTGCGGCGGGAAAATTAGGGAAGATTGCTGCGGCGGCGAACGCCTCAGAGCTTTTTACCTATAATTGATGCTGCGCGATTTTAAACGCAATTATGCGATTTTGGCTACTCTTGGCCGAAAATCTTTTCAGGCTGCCTGTGCGCCGTGTTATTCGCTGATGGGAACGTAGCTGGCAACCGCATCGGCGCCGTCGCCGAAAAAGTAGCTTTTCCATCTGCTGCGCCAGATACTGGCGGGCCTGGGGTCGGCCAGGCTGGAGACGGTTTTCGTTGATGAGCATGGTTTGGTGGCGCGTCCAAGCGTCCCATGCTTCTGGGAAACGTTTTCGAAAACTGCGCTTGCCCAGTCTCGTTGGGCAGCGGCGGAATTTCATGCCTTCGGCTTCTTTGCCGAGTTTGACGCAATGCACCATGCGGCTCATTTGGTGTTCTCCTAAAGAGGAATGTGTGGAAACCGGCGCGCATATTAGCAAAATTTGCCGTAGCCGTCGTGCGTGCGAACTTTGGCACATAGGTGCCGAAATTGAGCCGAAATAAATGAGAGTGAGTATATATTATATTGTTTATTCTTGATTTTTGCTTTTTAGGCTGCTTTTTGCGTATGCGCTTGCGCTTGGTAGGGGTGAAACCTGACGTAAGTCAATGATTGTTGCCGCATTACGGTAAAAGGCGCTGAAATTGCTTCTAAGGGCGCATATCCTCGCAACAGCCGCAGCAGCAGCCGTTGCGCACACCCACAACCCCTTGAAGGAGCATTTATTATGTCTTTATTTTCTGATCGCTGATCTGGACAATCGGCTTTGACGACATCGACGAGCAGCACAAAAATCTCTGGTTGACCACATCAACAAATCCTACGATGTCAACGAAACCGGCGATCGCGAACAGATTTTTGAACGAAACCAAGGCGTAATCGACTACGCCGTGTGCATTTCGGCCTGGAAGAGCAGATGCTTGCCGAAGCCCAGTATCCGATGCTGGAGCCGCACAAAAAGTACACCAAAAACTCGTTACCAAGATGGTTGATTTCCAAAGCCGCTATGAAAACGGCGACAACGAAGCTGTAGCCGAAATGTCTGAACCTGCTCGACGGCTGGTTGTTCCGCCACATCCGTCTCGAACGACCACGGCTATATCGACTGTGTGAAAAATCCGGCGTGCGCGTTGCCGCTATTCGATAAAGCAGCCCGGAAACCCAGATTGGGGTTTTTCAGGCTGCTTTATTGTTTGAGCGTTCCTGCTTTGTATCCCGGCCGACCGCCGTTATTGCGCCGGTGATGACGAAAAAGCCGGCTGCGTGCGGTGGAGAGCGAAAAAGGCAGCCTGAAAGGTTTTCAGGCCGCCTTTTGCCGTATGAATCGGGCTTTATTTCACAATCTGTGCCAGCTCGCCTTTGGCATAGCGTTCGGCCATTTTTCCAGCGATACCGGCTTTCGATTTTGCTGGCTTGGCCTTCGCAGCCGAAGGCTGAGTAGCGGGCGATGCAGATGTCCTTCATTGCTGACACTGGTTTTGGCCAGGTATTTGCGCGGGTCGAATTCCGACGGGTTTTCAGCCATAAAAGCGGCGGATGGCGCCAGTGGACTGCCAGGCGCAGGTCGGTGTCGATATTGACTTTGCGCACGCCGTATTTGATGCCTTCGACGATTTCTTCCCACCGGCACGCCGTGGTTTCGCCGATGCTGCCGCCGTATTCGTTAATCACTTTGAGCCATTCTTGGGGAACGGAGCTGGAGCCGTGCATTACGATGTGGGTGTTGGGCAGCGCTTCGTGATTTCTTTGATGCGGTCGATGCGCACGTCGCCGGTGGGCGGGCGGGTGACTTTGTAGGCGCCGTGGCTGGTGCCGAGGCAATCGCTAGCGCATCGACGCCGGTGTCTTTCACAAAACGCACGGCGTCTTCGCACGCTGGTGAGCATCTGGTCGTGAGAGAGCTTGTCGACTGCGCCGACGCCGTCTTCTTCGCCCGCTTCGCCGGTTTCCAGATTGCCCAATACGCCGATTTCGCCTTTCCACCGACACGCCGCAGGCATGGGGGAGAAATTGACTCACCGTGCGGGTTACATCGACATTGTATTCGTAGCTGGACGGGGCTTTTGCCGTCGGCTAGCAGCGAGCCGTCCATCATCACCGAGCTGAAACCGAGCTGGATGGAGCGCTGGCACATCGGGCGAAGCGCCATGGTCTTGGTGCATCACCACCGAATATGCGGGAACTCTTCCACCGCTGCGAGAATCAGGTGGCGCAGAAAGGGCGCGCGGGCGTATTTGCGCGCGCGCCGGCCGAAGCCTGCACGATTACGGGCGCGTTTACCGCATCGGCGGCTTCCATAATGGCGCGCGCATCTGTTCGAGATTGTTGACGTTGAAGGCGGGCAGGCCGTAGCTGTGTTCGGCGGCGTGGTCGAGCAGCTGGCGCATTGAAACGAGTGCCATAAAGCGGGTGCTCCTGCTGTCAGCAGTACGGGTACTCAGCGATATAACTGTAACGCTATGTAATGAAGCGCGCGATTATATCAGCAGCGCCAAAGGCAAACCAAGGCGCAGGCAGCCTGAAAACGATAGCTGATTCAGTTTTACTTTTTATCCGCGTAAACCTGCTTTGACAATAGCGTAAATTTTTAAAGATATGCAGCCGCGACTCGCATGGTAGCGGCCGCCGCTTTTTATTGCCTGTAGTCTGCGTATTTTTGAATTATCAGCCGGCTACGCACGCGGCGTATCGTAAAGCGCAGCCCTGAAAGCTGCCGCCACCTCCCTCCGCGCTTTCGGCTCGGGGGCAAAAAGAAAAACATAGCTGAAAGGATGGTATTCTAGTGAACCAAGCATATCGAATCTGGCTGGCCTTAGCTGGGCGCGGCGCTTGCCGCCCTGCAGCGGCGAACCTGACCGCGCAAAAACCCATACAGGTGAGCAACGAACCGGCCGAAAAGCAGGAAATTGTGGTCAATAACGGCGCCGAGCTCGGAAACGCTCGACCCGCACAAATCTTCCGGCGTGCCCGAAAGCAATATTCTCAACCAACTGCTGGTCGGTCTGACGAGGCACCGATCCCGATGGCAAAACCGTTCCCGCGCTGGCGGAAAAATGGGAATCTGCTGACAACCAGACTTGGTGTTCCACCTGCGCGAGGCGCACGGAGTAACGGCGATCCGATTACCGCCGATGATTTTGTTTTACAGCATGCGCCGCGTGGTCGATCCGCTGACCGCTTCGCCCTTACGCTTCCTTCATCTGGGCGATGCCAAAGTGAAAAACGCCGAAGAAATCGCCAACGGCAAAGCCAAACCGAAGAGCTGGGCGTAAAAGGCGCTGGATGCCAAAACCCTGCAAATCACCCTGTCTTCGCCGGTACCGTACTTTCCTCGATATGCTGGTGCACAGCTCCACCCGTCCGGTTAATGCCAAAGTAGTGGAAAAGCACGGCAGCAAGTGGACTCTGCCTGAAAACTTCGTCGGCAGCGGCCCTTTGCGTATTGCCGAGTGGGTGGTCAACGAAAAATCGTGCTCGAGCGCAACGATAAATTTTTCGGTAACGCCGACAACAGCATCAGCCGCCTGACCGTTTTGCCGATTTCTTCGCCGATTACCGATGTCAACCCGCTTTAAGGCGGGCGAAATCGATATGACTTACAACGATCTGCCCAGCGACCGGTTCAAGCAGCTGAAAGAAGAAATGGGCGATCAGATGAAAATCTCCCCTATCTTTGCACCTATTATTGCGAGTTCAACCACCGCCAGGCGCCGTTTGACAATCCGAAAGTGCGCCGCGCGCTGTCGCTGGCTTTCGACCGCGAGCTGTTTGTCGAGAAAAATTGTCGGCCGCGGCGAAGCGCCGGCCTACCAGCTGACACCGACCGCCACCCAGGGCATGAAAGACTATGTGCCGGACTGGAAAGCCTGGGATAAGGCCAAGCGCTTGGAAGAAGCGAAAAACTGCTGCAGGAAGCCGGCTACAGCGCCGAGAAGCCGCTGAGTTTGAAATTCTCTACAACACCAACGAAAACCATAAGAAAAACGCTCGTCGCCGTCGCCGCGCTGTGGAAAGAGAATCTCGGTTTTGTCGAAGCCGAACTCAACAACCAGGAATGGAAAACTTATCTCGACGGCAAGCGCAACGGCAAATTCAAATGGCGCGCTCCGGCTGGTGCGGCGACTCACAACGAACCGTCGGCCTTCCTTAACGTGTTCAAGTCCAACAACAGCAGCAACCACTGCCGCTACAACAGCCCGGCTTATGACGATTTGATGCGCCGGACGCTGGCACCCGGCGTCAGCAGCGAAGAGCGCGCCGAGCTTTATCGCAAGGCCGAAGCTGAGCTCGACAAAAGACAGCGCGTCGATTTTTCGCCTACCACTAGCGTGAGCGCCCGTTTGGTCAAACCCTCATCTGAGGCGGCTATTCCGACCGCGACCCGCTGAACTACTGGCAGGCAAAAAGACTGGAAAGTGATGAAACACTGACCGCCGCCGCTTGAGCTTCTCCCAATGAGGAAAAAGGTTTCAGGCTGTTCAGGCAGCCTGAAAAACCGTTTTCCCATAATAAACTTCACAAACACACCGCTATGCTGAGACTGATTCTCCGCCGCTTCTGGAAGCCATTCCAACCATGCTGGTGCTCGGATTACCGTGTCCTCTTCGTGATGCGGCTGCGCCTGGCAGTCCTTTACCGGCGAGCGTAACCTGCCGCCCGCTCGTTCTAGGCGAATATCGAAGCCAAATACCATCTGAACGACCCCATCTGGCTTCAGTATCTCAACTATCTCAAACAGCTGGCGCACGGAGATTTGGGGCCGTCCTTCAAATACAAGGACTACTCGGTCAACGAGCTTTTGGCGCAGGCGCTGCCGGTGTCTTTGGAAGTCGGCGTGTACGCCTTCATCATTGCCGTAATTGTCGGCATGCTGCTGCGGCATTTTCGCCGCGCTCAAGCAAAACAGCTTTCTCGACTACGGCACCATGGCGCTGGCGATGACCGGCGTGGTCGTGCCCAGCTTCGTCAAAGGCCCGCTGATGGTGCTGGTGTTTGCCGTGATGCTCAAATGGTTTCCGGCCGGCGGCTGGAACGGCGGCGCGGTGCAGAATATGGTGCTGCCGGTGTTTGTGCTGTCGCTGTCGTATATCGCCGGCATTTCGCGGATTATGCGCGGTTCGATGATTGAAGTGATGAACAGCCCGTTTATCCGCACCGCCCGCGCCAAAGGCCCGTCCACTCCCTATATCGTGCTCAGCACGCCCCTGCGCCCCGCGATGCCGCCGGTGATTTCCCTATCTCGGCCCGGCTTTCGTGGGCATCATCACCGGCAGCGATTGTCATCGAGACCATCTTCGGCCTGCCCGGTATCGGCCAGCTGTTTGTCAACGGCGCGCTGAACTGCGACTACGGAATGGTACTCGGCCTGACCATTCTCGTCGGCGTCCTGACTCATTCTCTTTAATGCGGTGGTCGACATCCTGTACGCGATGATCGATCCCAAAATCCGCATCGATTAAATCCCTGCCCTGCCGCCGTGCAGCCTTTGCGCCAGCCCGATGCTGTCCCAAAGCGCTGCGCCGCCGCAGGCAGCCCTGAAAAATACCCATACCGCAATCAAGGAACCATTTTGCTATGTTGAGCAAGAAACAAACCGAAGCCGTTGGAGCAGATGGCGGCGGAAGCCGAAATCAAAGCGCCGCAGCCTGTGGCAGGACGCCTGGCGCCGTTTCAAACGCAACAAGGCCGCGCTGACCAGCGTGTTAATCGTCGCGCTGATTACCCCTGTTCGTAATCTTCGTACCGCTGTTTTTCCGGCTTCAATTACGCCGATCCCGACTGGAGCAATATGCAGATTGCCCCGTCAGTAGAAACCAAACACTATCTGGGCACCGACACCCTCGATCGCGACCTTTTGGTGCGTGTAGCCATCGGCGGGCGCATTTCGCTGATGGTCATTCGGCCGGCGCGCTGGTGGCTGGTGGTCGGCACCGTGTACGGCGCGGTATCCGGCTATCTGGGCGGCAAGGTCGATACCCTGATGATGCGCTGGCTGGAAATTCTCGGTGCCTTCCCGTTTATGTTTTTCGTGATCCCTGCTGGTTTACTTTCTTCGGCCGCAACCTGATCCTGATTTTCGTCGCCATCGGCATGGTGTCGTGGCTGGACATCGCCCGTATCGTCCGGCGCCAGACCCTCGGCCCTCAAGCGCAGGAATTTATCGAAGCGGCGCACGTTTGCGGCGTGTCCGACGTCAATATCGTGCTGCGCCACATCGTGCCCAACGTGCTGGGCGTGGTAGTGGTGTGGCGCCTCGCTGCTGGTGCCCGGCATGATTATGTTCGAATCCTTTCTCAGCTTCCTCGGCTTGGGCGTGCAGGAGCCGATGACCAGTTGGGGCGCGCTGCTGCAGGAAGGCGCGCAGACCGATCGCAGTAGCGCCGTGGCTGTTGCTGGTGCCCTCCGCCTTTCTGGTTACCACGTTGTTTTTGCTTTAACTTCATCGGCGACGGCCTGCGCGACGCCCTCGACCCGAAAGACCGCTGAGTATTTTCAGGCCGCCTGAAACAAACGGAAAAACTATGGACACACCACTGCTGCGTACGCGATTTGCGCGTGCAGTTCAAAACCGAAGACGGCCAGGTTACCGCCGCCAACAATCTCAACTTCGTGCTGCGTCAGGGCGAAAACCCTCGGTATCGTCGGCGAATCCGGTTCCGGCAAATCGCAACCGCCTTCGCCATCATGGGGGCTGCTGGCGAAAAACGGCATCACCTCCGGTTCGCGTAGCAGTACGACAGCCGCAGATTCTCGGCCTGCCCGCCAAAGAGCTGAACAAAAATCCGCGCCGAACAGATCGCCATGATTTTCCAAGACCCGATGACCTCGCTCAATCCCTATATGCGCGTCGGCGACCAGTTTAGCCGAAGTGCTGCGCCTGCACAAAGGCATGAGCAAGTCCGACGCCTGGGCCGAGTCGCTGAAAATGCTCGATGCAGTCAAAATCCCCGAAGCGACGCATCGGCATGTATCCGCACGAATTTTTCCGGCGGCATGCGCCAGCGTGTGATGATTGCGATGGCGCTGCTGTGCCGTCCGCGCCTGCTGATTGCCGACGAACCCACCACTGCGCTCGACGTAACCGTGCAGGCACAGATTATGGCGCTGTTAAACGAGCTCAAACGCGACTTCAACACCACCATCATTATGATTACCACGATTTGGGCGTGGTAGCGGCATCTGCGACCGCGTGCTGGTGATGTACGCCGTTTCAGCCGCACCATGGGCCTACGGCCCCACCCACGAAATCTTCTACCACCCACCCATCCCTACACCATCGGCCTGCTCGGCGCCGTGCCGCGCTGGACGGCAACGAAGCCGAGCTCAAAACCATCCCCCGGCAACCCGCCCAACCTGCTGCCTGCCGGAGGCTGTCCCTTCCAAGAGCGCTGCAGCTATGTGATGGACATCTGCCGCACCACCCGCGAACTCAAATTCCCGCTCAACGACCGCCAGCGCGCCTGCCATTGGGAAACACCCGCACCACAACATCGCCATCGAACCCGCAGCCGTTCAGGAAGGAGCCGCACGATGAGCAGCCAGCCCCTATTGCAAGTACGCGACGTCAAACCCACTTCAACATCAAGCGCGACGGCGCGATGTTCTGGCAAAAACCCGCCACCCTCAAAGCCGTCAACGGCGTATCTTTCGATCTCAAAGCCGGCGAAACCCTCGGCGTGAGTCGGCGAATCGGGCTGCGGCAAATCCACCCTTGCCCGCACCATTATCGGCCTGGTCGCGCCGCTCCGGCAGCATTTTTGTTTGACGGCGAAGAGCTGGTCGGCCTGTCGCCCAAAGCCATGCGGCTCAAGCGCAAAGACATCCAGATGATCTTCCAAGACCCGCTGGCATCGCTCAATCCCCGCATGAGTGTCGGCCGCATCATCGCCGAGCCGCTGCGCACTCACTATCCCAATCTCAGCGATGAAGAAGTCCAGCAGCGCGTGTACACCATGATGGAAAGTCGGCTGCTGCGCAGCCAGATTAACCGCTACCCCACGAATTTTTCCGTGCGGCAGTGCCAGCGCATCGGCATCGCCCGCGCCCTGATCCTGCAGCCCAAGCTGATTATCTGTGACGAGCCGGTGTCTGCGCTCGACGTTTCCATTCAGGCGCAGGTGGTCAACCTCGCTCAAGCAGGTGCAAAAAGAAATGGGGCTGGCGCTGATTTTCATCGCCCACGACGCTTTCCGTGGTCAAACACATTTCCGACCGCGTGCTGGTGATGTATCTGGGCAACGCCATCGAGCTTGGCACCGACAGCGCGGTGTACGACCACCCCACCCACCCCTACACCCAGGCGCTGATGTCCGCCGTGCCGCTGCTCGACCCCGATGCCGAGCGCGCAGTCATCCAGCTTTTGCCCGGCGATCTGCCCAGCCCCATTAATCCCCCTTCAGGCTGCGTCTTCCGCACCCGCTGCCCGATTGCCGACAGCGAATGCGCGAAAGCAAAGCCGGCCATGGTCGGCAACGACATCCACCAAGCCGCCTGCCTGAAAAACCGCGTCCCCGAGATTGCCCAGCGCTAAAGTACGGATGGTAAAAGCAGCCTGAAAGCCCGCAAAAACGGTTTTCAGGCTGCCTTTGTTTTCAGGGCTGCTTTCTAGTAAGGCAGGTTGGTCTTGACCAACGCTTGCTGAAAAACAGGCCGCGTTCTGAAGCATAGCGCCGAAAGTTCTATGTTTTGGCGGCGCGTCACAATCCCGTCCTTTACCGTGAAGGAGAGCATGATGCTGAGTCCTGTTTGGCGCCGCGCTGGCGCTGAGCCCTGCCGCCTGCAGCCAGGAGGGCGGCGCCCGCCCAGAGCAGTGCCCCGCAGCTCGAAGCCGCGGCCGGTAGCCTGATAAACAAAATCAACAATAAAGAAACCCCGCTGGTCGGCACCATGGGCACTTACGCGCCCCTTTACCTACGACGACCAGGACGGCAAGCTCACCGGTTACGATGTCGAAGTTACCCGCGGTTGCCGCCAAGTTGAGTGCAGGTCGAATTTAAGGAAAACGCCGTGGGATGCGATGAAGGCGGCCCAGCGGGGGCGCTTCGATCTGGTGACTAACCAGGTGGCGCTGACCACGCCCGAGCGCCAGGCGACGTTTGACAAGGCCGAGCCCACAGCTGGAGCGGCAGATGATTGTCGCCCGCACCGACCACGCGCCGATTGCCAAGCTCGAAGACATCAAGCGGCGTGAAAACCGCGGTGATGCTCGTCCAACTACGCGACGAAGTCGCGCAGAAAATGGGCGCCGATATCGTCCACACCGACACCATGGCGCAGGGGGCTGCTGATCGCAGCAAAAGCGCGCGGAGATTACGCTGAACGACGAACTCTGCTCTTGGACTACCTGAAGAAAACCCCCAAATTCCGGCCTGAAACCGGTATGGCGCACGCCGTCTGAAGAAGTCTTGGCGCCGGCCTGGTAATCATCAAGGGCAACGACGAAGCGCTGGCGAAAATCAACGCGGCGATGAAAGAGCTGCAGCAGGACGGCACGCTGAAGAAACTCGGCGAGCAGTTTTTCGGTGAAGACGTCAGCGTGAAATAGGCAGCCTGAAAGCTTCGGTGTTTGCCTGATAAAGTAGCCTGAAAGCGGATCATCCGTTTTCAGGCTGCTTTTTGCCTGCCGCGCCGGCAAAACGGTATGTGCGGCGCCCTATTATTTTGGTACCCTGCGTGCTGACCGTATCGGTATCGCTGTGCCCGCCGTCCTTTTCTTTGCCCGACCGCCCGCCATGCGTATCTCCTTCCACAACATTTCAGGCTGCCATCGCCGCCGACAGCTATCTCAGCTATCTCACCCGCCTGCACCGCCAAGTGCTGCCCGGCGCCGCCAAAGAGCGCACGCTTTCGCGCATTGCCGCCTATATCAGCGCGTTTGACGTGAAGATCTGCCTGCAGTGAAATCGATACTCGGCGGCCTGCGCAACGGCTTTCAAAGCCAGGTGCGCCAGCTGCTCGGATGCCACGTCAGTTCAGCCGTATGTTGCCCGTGACCAACCGCGCCGTCGGCAAGCTTCGTCGCTGCGCGCAATCTGATTTTGTCGAAACCGCCGCTGCGCGAAGTGTGCAACGCGCCGCTGCCCTCGCGCACCGTGCCGCGGCAGCGCTCGCCGCCGCCATCGGCCGGGGCGACGATGAAATCGTAGTTGCCATCGTCCATCTCGGCCTCGGCCGGCTCGACCAATCACCGCCAGCTGCGCCACATCGTATGCCCTGTCGTCTACCGCCGCGTGTGCCTGCTGGGCGACTTCAACTGCCCGCCGCGAGGCGCGCCAGCTTTCGGTGCTCTCACCGCCCACGGCTACCGCCACATCAAAGGCTGTCTGCCCACCTATCAGCTGGCGAGTACCAGCGCGGGCGCTCGACCATATCTTTCTCAGGGCAGCCTGAATCGTGCACGGCCTGCCGCAGTATTTGTCGCTCGCCGACCATCTGCCGGTGGCGGTGCTGGTGGACCGCAGCCGGTGGCGATATTTAACGGCAGCCTGAAAGCAGCAGCCTGCCGCATCCCCAAAAGCAGCCTGAAAGCCGCAATCGATGCTTTCAGGCTGCTTTGCTGTGAAGCGTGCGGCTGTGCCGTTCTCCGCGGCAGCCTGAAAACCGCAATGCCCCCGTTTTGCGCCGGCGAGCGGCTCGGCTTTCAGGCTGCCTGCATCCAGCCTAAGCCGCTGTTTTTCAGGCTGCCGGCACGCGGGCAAAAGGCAGCCTGAAAGGCGGGCGGCGGCGGGGCTGTGTTAGAATCCCGCCTTTGTTTTTCAGGCCTGCCATGTCCTCTCCCGCTACATCCCCTGCGCGCCCATTCCGAATTTTCGATTACCGACGCGTTATCCGCATCAAAGACCTGGTCAAACGCGCCGCCGCCGACGGCGAGTCGGCGCTGGGGCTGACCGACCTGATGAATGTGTTCGGGCTGGTGAGTTCTACGAAAACCTGCATGGGCGCGGGCATCAAGCCGCTGATGGGCGCCGACGTGCGCATCGCCAGTCCCGACCGCGAAGCGCCCTACCGTGCGCTTTTTGCTGATCCGCAACCACGCCGGCTATGTGCGCCTGAGCGAACTTTTTAACCGCCGCTACACCGATGCCGCCGCAGCGAGCCGGCTTGTTTGCAGCGAGTGGCTGGAAGCGGGCGACAACAGCGGGCTGCTGTGCCTGTCCGGCGCACATCTGGGCGAAGTGGGCGCGCAGCTGATGCTGGGGCAGCCTGAGCCGCCGCCGCCGCCGCCGTTATGCGCCGCTGTTTCCCGATGCCTTTTATCTGGAATTGCAGCGCCTGCCGGAAAAAGCCGGAATGGGAAACGGCGGTTTCAGGCAGCCTGAAACTGGCGCAGGAAATGGATTTGCCGGTGGTGGCGACCATCCGGCACAGTTATGGCGGCGCGAAGACTTCACCGCCCACGAAGCGCGAGTGTGCATTGCCGGTCGGCTGGACGCTGGCCGACAAAAAAACGGCCGCAGGAATTCGCGCGCAGCCAGTATTTCGCCACGCCGCGGAAGTGGCCGAACGCTTTGCCGACGTGCCCGAGGCGCTGGTACAACACGCTGGAAATCGCCAAGCGCTGCAATCTCACGCTCACTTTGGGCAAAAACTTCCTGCCGCTGTTCCACGCCCGAGGGCATGAGTTTGGACGACTACCTGACGCAAACTCTCCAACGAAGGCCTGCAGGAGCGCATGGCGCAGCTGTATCCCGACGAGTCCGAGCGCGCGGCGAAAATGCCGGAATATCAGGCGCGGCTGGATTTTTGAACTGGGCATCATCATCCAGATGCGGTTTCCGGGCTACTTCCTGATCGTGCAGGATTTTATCAACTGGGCGAAGCAAAACGGCTGCCCTGTCGGCCCGGGACGCGGCTCGGGTGCCGGCTCGCTGGTGGCCCTATTCGCTGAAAATCACCGATCTCGACCCGTTGAAATACGCGCTGCTGTTCGAGCGCTTTCTCAATCGAGCGGGTGTCGATGCCCGACTTCGATATCGACTTCTGCCAGTCCAACCGCGGCCGCGTAATCGAATATGTGCGCGAAAAATACGGCGCCCAGGCGGTGAGCCAGATTGTTACCTTCGGCACGCTGTCGTCCAAGGCCGTGATCCGCGACGTCGGCCGCGTGCTCGACTGCCCGCTCTTTCGCTGTGCGACAGATTGTCCAAAGCTGATTCCGTTGGAAGCCAACAAGCCGCTGAGCCTGAAAGCGATGGAAGCCGAACCGCAGATCCGCGAGCTGATCGAAGCCGAGGAAGCCGGACGAGCTGATGGTGCTGGCGCAAAAGCTGGAAGACTTTGACGCGCGGCCTGGGTATGCACGCCGGCGGCGTATTGATCGCACCGGGCAAGATTTCCGATTTCAGTCCGGTGTATCAGGCCGATGCGTCGTCGTCGCCGGTATCGATGTACGACAAGGGCGACATCGAAGACATCGGCCTGGTGAAATTCGACTTTCTCGGCCTGCGCAACCTGACCATTATCGAAATGGCGCGGGACAATATCGCGCCACCACCGGCGATGCCGTCGATGTGTACTGCCATCCCGCTCGACGATCAAGGCGGCCTACCAGATTTTCCGCGACGTCAACACCACCGCCGTTTTCCAGTTTGAATCCAGCGGCAGCTGAAGCGGATGCTGAAACTGCCCACACCACCAAGTTTGAAGAACTGATCGCCTTTGTGTCGCTCTACCGCCCGGGCTGATGGACAACATCCCCGATTTCGTCGCCCGCATGAAAGGCGAGAGAATTCGCTATATCCACCCGCTGCTGGAGCCGGTTTTGGAGCCGACTTACGGCATTATGGTTTACCAGGAGCAGGTGATGCAGGCCGCGCAGATTATCGGCGGCTACTCGCTCGGCGGCGCCGACCTGCTGCGCCGCGCGATGGGCAAGAAAAAGCCCGAAGAGATGGTCAAGCACCGCGAAATCTTCGCCGAAGGCGCCGCCAAACAAGGCATCTCCCGCGCCAAAGCCGACGAAATCTTCGACTATGGAAAAATTCGCCGGCTACGGCTTCAACAAATCCACGCCGCCGCCCTGTGCCTGATTTCCTATCAGACCGCCTGGCTCAAAGCCCACTATCCCGCCAGAATTCATCGCCGCCACCATGTCCAGCGAACTGGACAACACCGACCAGCTCAAAGTCTTTTCGACGACGCCCAAAGCAGCCTGAACGGCATCACCTTCCTGCCGCCCGACATCAACGAATCCGACTACCGTTTCGTGCCGACGGCTAAAAAACACGATCCGCTACGCGCTCGGCGCCATCAAAGGCACCGGCGAAGCTGCTATTGCCGACATCGTTGCCGCCCGCAAGGCCGGCGGAAAATTCAAAGACCTGTTCGACTTTTTGCGAGCGCGTCGGCAAGCAGCACGTCAACCGCCGCACCATCGAAGCCCTGATCCGCGGCGGCGCCTTCGACAGCATCGAGCCCAACCGCGCCATGCTGTTCGCCAACGTCGAACTGGTCATGAACCATGCCGAACAAAAAGCCGACAACGCCAACCAGGGCGGGCTGTTCGATATGGTCGAAGACGCCATCGAAGCGCTCACGTTCGTTCCCCGCCCCGTGGAGCGAAGCCGAACAGCTGGCCGAAGAAAAAGCAGGGCCGTCGGCTTTTTACCTTTCCGGCTAGCCCCTTCTCGCCCTACGCCGGCGAAGTGCCGAACTGGCGAAACCCCGCTCGCCCAACTGCGCCCGCAAGAGGCAGCGTGCGCGTGGTCGGCTTTGCCACCGGCATCCGCAGCATCATGGGCAAGCGCGGTGCGTCGTCTTTATCCAGCTCGAAGACGACAGCGGCAAAGCCGAAGTAACCGTTGCCGGCGAACTGCTCGACGAGCTGCCGCGCGAAACACTCAAAAGCGACCAGATACTGGTGTGCGACTGCCGCATCTCCGCCGACACCTTCAGCAGCGAGGCGGCTTGCGCATCCGCCAACAGCGTACTCACGCTCAACCAGGCGCGCTGCCACTCATGCCGCCGCCTGACCCCTGCATCTGGAGCCGCACCACGACATCGCCGCCCTGGCCGAACTGCTGCGCCCGCACACCGACCCCGCCGCCGAACGCCGCATCCCCGTGCGCCTGAACTACCGCAACCGCCACGCCGCCGGCAGCCTGATGCCCGCCGCCCAATGGCGCACCGCCCCAACCCCGAACTGCTCGCCGCCCTGGAAACCCTGCTCGGCAACCGCGCCGTGCAGATCGACCGATAACGGCAGCCTGAAAGAAAAGCAGCCTGAAAACCGTTTGTTTGGCTTTCAGGCTGCTGTATTTCGAGGCTGCTGCGAATATCACCGGCAGCCTGAAACAGGAAGCAGATTAGGCAGGTAGAGACCTTTGCAAAATACCTCTCTTCACCTTTTCGCTGACAGCCGGAACCCAAACACAGGTTTTCAGCTGTTTTCGCTAAATCACTCCTGATTTTACCCAAATATCCCCTTTTTCTCCCCAGTCACCCCATAATAAGGCATCCGGACCGCCTTTTTAGACGGCAACAGGCACACTTAGCCTGTTGGTAGCTTTCAACAGGTTTAAACACATCGCCTTCAGATGGCTTTGCGCACTCACTTTGAGTAGACCAAAAATAGGCTGCCCGGGCATAGCGGAATTTACGGTGCAGCGTACCGAAGCTTTGTTCGACCACATACGGGTCTTCGACAAATACCGGTTACGTTTGGTTTGCGCTTCCGTCAGCGGACGGTTGCGGTGGGCTTTGCGCATAATGCCGTCCTGTAACCGATGCTCTTTCAGATGGTGCCGGTTTTCCTTACTGTCGTAGCCTTTGTCGGCATAGACGGTCGTGCCTTCAGCTATACCTTCCAGCAAAGGCGACAGGTGGTTGCACTCATGGGTATTGGCTGGGGTGATGTGCAGTTCTCGATATAGCCTTCCTCATCGGTACGGGTATGTTGTTTTGTAACCGAGTCTGTATAAACCGTTTTTCTTTGTCCAGCGGGCATCGCTGTCTTTGCTCGGTGTGGTTTGGCCGCTGACTTGTCCTTCCTCATCGACTTCTATGGCCTGACGCTGTTTGCCGCCGGCGGTCTGAATAATGGTGGCGTCAATGACGGCGGCGGATGCTTTCTCTACTTTTAAGCCTTTTTCAGTCAGTTGGCGGTTAATCAGTTCCAGCAATTTGGACAGGGTGTCGTCTTGCGCCAGCCAGTTGCGGTAGCGGCATAAGGTGCTGTAATCGGGGATGCTCAGTTCGTCAAAACGGCAAAACAGGTTGAAATCGATGCGGGTGATGAGGCTGTGTTCGAGTTCAGGATCGGAGAGGCTGTGCCATTGGCCGAGCAGGACGGCTTTGAACATGGATAGCAGGGGATAGGCGGGACGGCCGCGGTGGTCTCGGAGGTAACGGATTTTTTGACGATTTAGGTACTGTTCGATCGGTTGCCAATCAATCACCTGATCCAACTTCAATAGTGGGAAGCGGTCGATGTGTTTGGCGATCATGGCTTGTGCGGTTTGCTAGAAGAAGGTGCTCATGGAAAATCCCTAAATGTCTTGGTGGGAATTTAGGGGGATTTTGAGGATTACAGATTTTGAGGAGGTTTGCGTCGTATTGACTGTTTTTACTAATTTAAAAACTACTTATTATTCTTTCTACTTCTGATTGATATTGAAATATTTCATCTTGAGTGTTTAATCTCTTATCTCTCATTGAGGGGTAAGAAATACAAGGCCATTAAAACAGAACCCCACAATATAATTATAGATCCCATTATCCTCATGAACTTGATTAATAATCACTGGATTATCTCCAAATTTTAAGTAATCAATTTGATGAACTCTAGGAATTTCAGGTTTCTTCTTTCCCGTGCTTCATATTCAATATTACTAGAGTAAATTTTTATATCCAAATGAATTCAAATTATTTTTATAATTTTCAATATTAATTTTGCATTTATCTTGGATTAGAATTACATTGCTCATCAAACCGGCAGGCCAAGACTTTTGAAAATGTTTTTAGTGATTATAGGGCGAGTAAATATATATTTCCGTATCAGTCTGCATATACATTTATTTCCATTGAATCACCTTGATAAACCTTAGTCTCATTAGAAGGCCATAATGTACCATTTTTCATGCTAAGATTAGATAAATATCCATATGGAATATTTAATTGTTTTTATTAATTTCAAACTTAATTACTCTTTCAAATCCTGTAATGGGTTCCTTATCATCATAATCTGACGCATTGAGCTCCTTTTCGCTATTAAAACTTTTTGTTGTAGAAAAAGTATAAATGCCGTAATTGCGAGCAATACATTTTCATTAATTTTCTCTTAAACTTTTTATTTGGAATTTGGTAAATGTTACCAGCTAGTTATTTCTGCTTTTATTGGGAAACATCACCATTATTCTATTTGAATCTAAATTTGGGTCAATTCTATTTCCACCAAACCAACACGTCAACGCAAACGAATCTTAATCCAACCATCTAGAATATTTAGCAACAGCAGCCTGAAAACCGGTTTTTCAGGCTGCGCTTCTCCGTTCTCCTAACCGTTCTGCAAGCGGTAGAGATAGCGGTAATAGCCGTCTTCCCGCGCCAGCGAGTTCTTCATGCGTACCCGGTCTACGATCTGTCCTTTGTCCATGGCGATAATGCGGTGCGCCATGCGTACGGTGGACAGGCGGTGGGCGATGATGAGCACGGTGCGGTTGCGGCAGATGGCCTGCATGTTTTTGCATAATGGCGCGTTCAGATTCGTAGTCGAGCGCGCTGGTGGCTTCGTCGAAAAATCAGGATGCGCGGGTCGCTGATCAGGGCGCGGGCGATGGCGATGCGCTGGCGTTGGTACGCCGGACAGACTGGCGCCCCTGTTCGCCGACTTCGGTGTCGTAGCCTTCGGCAAGTTCCATAATAAAGTCGTGGGCGCCGGCGAGCTTGGCAGCCCCGTGGTCAGGTTCTGCAGATCGACTGCCGTCGCGGGGCGGCATGCGGGTGGTAGCAGCAATGTCGGATCAAGTATCCGACCTGCAGCAGGCGCTGAACCGCACACAAAGCAGCCTAGAAAACCGATTTTGGCTTTCAGGCTGCTTTTTGCCCTTGTCCCGCTTTTCAGGCTGCTTTTGCCCGGCCAGCTCGTGGGCGAGGCGGGCGGCGGCGATCAGGCTGCCGCTTTGGGCGCGTACTGCCGGCCAGATCGAGGGCGGTGCCGTGATCGACGGAGGTGCGGACAAAGGGCGGGCCGAGTGATGTGACGCTGTTGCCGAAGCCAGCGTATTTGAGCACCGGCAGCCCCTGGTCGTGATGAGGCGGCAAGCACGGCGTCGGCGCCTTTGAGCATAAAGGGTTGGAACAGGGTGTCGGCGGGGTAGCTGCGGATGTCGTGCCTTCGCTTTGCAGTTGGTGCAGTGCTGGGATCATCACTTCGATTTCTTCGCGGCCGAGGTGGTAGCCTTCGCCGGCGTGGGGGTTCAGCCAGCGCAGGATGCGCGGCTGGGCGATGGCGAATTTGTGCCGCAGATCGTGGTGCAGGATGCGGGTGAGCAGTACGGTGTCGCGGTGATGGCGGCGGGTACGTCTTTGAGCGGCAGGTGGGTGGTGAGCAGCGCCACGCGCAGGCCGCCGCCGGCGACATCATCACCACGCGTTTTGCGCCGGCTTTGGCGGCCAGATATTCGGTGTGGCCTTGAAACAGGCAGCCTGAAGGTGCGTCGTTAATCATGCCTTTTGTGCAGCGGCGCGGTAACCATCGGCGGCAAAGCGGCCGGCGGCGATGCCGGCGTGGGCGGTGTCGAGCAATTCAGAGCACATAGGCGGCGTTGGCGGGGTCGGCTTCTCCGGCGCGGCAGGGGCGCGGCAGCGGAGATGTGCAGCACTTCGGGCGTGCCGCTTTCGGGCGGGCGATCGGGGCGGTAGTCGACGATGGCGACGTTTTTGCCGAGCTGCTCGGCGCGTTGGCGCAACAGGCCGATATCGCCGAAGCACCACGGTGCGGCGGGGCGGTGCGGCGGCGGCCAGATCCAGGCAGATGTCGGGGCCGATGCCGGCCGGTTCGCCGCTGGTAACGGCAAGCGGTAGGGGTTCATGGCGGGGCGGGATACAGGATGGCGATGATACTGGCGCGGCACGGCGGCGGGCAAGGGCTTTGCCGGCAGCGGCGGCACAGGCAGCCTGAAACAGGTTTGGCGGCGGCAAAAAGCCGTTGGGCGGAAATCCGTTATAATTGCCGCCGGATGCTGCCGTTTTTGCCGCTTTCAGGCTGTCTGAAAGCGCGTAAAGGGCAGCCTGAAAGCCAAACCGAAGGGAGTCCGTTATGAACCGTACCGCCGCCGTCTGCTGCTGTCGGCCGTATCCGCCGCCGCCGTTTTGTCTTTGAGCGCCTGCCCGAGCACTTCGGCGCCGCCGCAAACTTCAAAAACCGCCGCCTTCGTCGAAAACCAAGCCAAAAGCGGTAATCGGGCTGGCGCTGGGCGGCGGCGCGTCTAAAGGTTTGCGCCATATCGGCGTGATCAAAGTGCTGAGGAAAACGGCATTCCGGTGAAAGAGTGGTTACCGGCACCAGCGCCGGCTCGATCATCGGCAGCATGTACGCCAGCGGCATGTCGCCCGACCGAATGGAATTGGAAGCGGAGATTCTCGGCAAAAACCGAGCTGGTGGATCTGACCTTATCCACCAGCGGCTATCAAAAGAGGCGAAAAACTGCAAAACTGGATCAACCGCAGGTTGCTAACCGCCCGATCCAGCGGTTCCCGCTGAAATTCGCCGCGGTGGTACCGATTTTTCCACCGGCAAGGCGGTAGCCTTCAACCACGGCAATGCCGGCCAGGCGGTGCGCGCTTCGGCGGCGATTCCCAATGTGTTCCAGCCGGTGCTGATCGGCGGGCGCAAATATGTTGACGGCGGTCTGGCGCAGCGGTGCCGGTGAGCGCCGCCCGCGGACGGGGGCGAATTTCGTGATTGCCGTCGATATTTCCGCCAAGCCCACCCAGGCGGTGAGCAAGGACTTTCTGTCTTATCTCGACCAGACGCTCAATATTATGAGCATCTCGGCGCTCAATAACGAGCTCTCCAAAGCCGACGTGGTGATCAAACCGCAGGTGCAGGATATGGGCTCGGTGGGCGGTTTCGACCGCAGGCCGAAGCCATTCGCCAGGGCGAAGCCGCCGCCCGTGCCGCGTTGCCGAAAATCAAAGCCGCATTGGCGCGCTACCAGTATCAAACCGCACGGCGGCGGCTTTCAGGCAGCCTGAAAGCCGCCGCAGGAAACATGAGCCATACCGTCCACCTGTCTTTTTGAAGACATCGACAACACCCGTTTTGCAGCGCCTGTGCGGCGCGTTGTGACGCGCAACCTTGCCGCGCTGGTCAGCGCTGGAGATCGACATCAGCCGCCGCTTCGCCGACTTCACTTTCACCGGCGGCAACGCCCACGCCGTGCCGCCTGCTCGCGCTGGCCGAAGCCGCCGAACACGGCGATTTGGACGACGGCACCATCAGCCTGGTAGCGCCGTCGAAGCCAAAACCGCCGATGCCGCCTTCGAGCCGCAAAACGACGGCAGCTACCAGTATCTTTCCGCATCCGCCGCGGCAAACTCGGCGTAGCACCCCGCGCCAAAAGCGGCTAGTATCCGCGCGCTGCTTAACCACGACGTCGTCTTCGGTCTCGGCCCCGCCGGCACCGGCAAAACCTATCTTGCCGTCGCCGCCGCCGTCGATGCCATGGAAAAACACCAGATCGAGCGCATCGTGCTGGTGCGCCCCGCCGTCGAAGCCGGCGAAAAACTCAGCTTTCTGCCCGGCGATCTGCGCGCAGAAAGTCGATCCCTATCTGCGCCCGCTCTACGACGCGCTTTACGATCTGATGGGTTTTGACCGCGTAAGCAAACTCTCTGGAAAAACAGCTGATTGAAATCGCCCCGCTCGCCTATATGCGCGGCTGCACGCTCAACGGCGCCTATGTGATACTCGACGAAGCGCAAAACACCACGCCCGAGCAGATGAAGATGTTTCTGACCCGCATCGGCTTTGGCGCCAAAGCCGTGATTACCGGCGATCTGAGCCAGGTCGATCTGCCGCGCAACATCAAATCCGGCCTGCGCGACGCCGAAAGAAAAACTCGCCGGCATCGAAGGCATCTGCTTTCATACCTTTACCAGCGAAGACGTCGTCCGCCATCCGCTGGTGCAGAAAATCGTCGATACCTACGATGCGGCGGAAGAAGCCGCAGACGGCAAAAACGGCTGAATCCGCCTCTCAGGCTGCCTTGATCGTTCAGGCGGCCTGAAACTCTGTCCGTGCCGGATAGCAGGGCGATCGGCAAAACAAATATTTTTGCTGAAAGTTTTTGGCGCAGGTCAAACGGCAGTGCACGGTAAGTTTGGGCTTTCAGGCTGCATCGGTTACAATCGGCAGCGATTTTTCCACTCTTAAAAAGCAAGGCAGGAATTATGGACAGCGACATCATCATCGTTGGCGGCGGGCCCCGCCGGTTTGGCATTCGCCCGCCAGTTTAAAGACAGCGGCCTGCGCATCACCGTGATCGAAAAGGCGCCCGAAGAGGCCTGCAGAATCCCGCTTACGACGGCCGCGAAATCGCGCTCACCACCGTTCGCGCGAAATCATGCAGCAGCTCGGCGTATGTGGCGCGCATCCCCGAAACGAAATCTACCGCCTGCGCGATGCCAAAAGTGTTCAACGGCAGGTCCGACTACACCCTGCATTTTGCCGAGCCAAAACACGCCCGCGGCGGCCCCACCGACCGCCTGGGCAATCGATTTCCAACCACAACATCCGCCGCGCCGCCTACGAAGAAGCGGTGTCGCACTGCTCAACGTTAGCCTGCGCTGCGGCATCGGCGTCAAAAGCGTGCGCACCGACCGCGAAGCCGCCACGGTGGAACTAGAAAACGGCGAAACCCTGCACGCGCGCCTGCTGGGTTGCCGCCGACAGCCACCTGTCGCAAACCCGCCGCCAGCTCGGTATTTCCCGCCGATATGCACTGATTTTCGGCCGCACCGTAATCGTGTTCGCGCACCAAACACACCGTTTCCAACGAACACACCGCCTGCGACGATGCTTCTTCTACGTGCCGCACGCTGCGCGCTGCTGCCCTGGAAGAGCACGCTGACCAACTGCGTGATAACCATCAAAAACACCCGCGCGTCCGAACTTTTTGGATCTGACGCCCGAAGAGCTGGCCAAAGCGCAGAAAATGCTCGGCGGTAGCCTGGGCGACATGGAGCCAGCCGGCACCGTCCACAGCTATCCGCTGATGGGCGTGCACGCCAACAAGTTTTACGCCACCCGCGCCGCGCTGATCGGCGATGCCGCCGTCGGCATGCATCCGATTTGCCGCCACGGCTACAATCTCGGCCTGGAAAGCACCGACATTCTCGCCAGAGCTGATTCTGAAAAGCCGAGAAAAAGGCCGCGACATCGGCTCGCACAAGTTGCTGGAAAAATACAATATCGAACACCAGCTCCACACCCGCCCGCTGTATCACGGCACCAATGCGATGGTGGAACTTCTTTACCACCGAAACCCGTCCGGTCAAAGCCCTGCGCGGCGCCGTACTGCGCATCAGCAACAATCTGCCGCCGCTGAAAAAACTGATCAGCCGCCAGCTTACCGGTTGATTTTGTTCTATCGGCAAAAAGCAGCCTGAAAACCAAACATGGTTTTCAGGCTGCTTCAGATTTGAAGCCAGTTTTTCCCGCAACAGGCAGCCTGAAAAAGCAGCGTTGGGCAAAGATTTTTCTCTGTTTTTCAGGCTGCCTGCCGCAGGGGCGTAGCGTGTACCGTTTGCCGCGTTCCGTTGTCCAGCCAAAGCAGCCTGAAAACGGCAAATCCACTTTCAGGCTGCCTTTTTCCCGCATCCGCTTACAATCGCCATTCCATCATTTGCCGCAAGGGTGCCGTTATGACCCCATCCCGCCCTGTTTCAAAAGCGCAAGCCTATATCGGCGGTCACTGGCTGGATGCCGGCAATGGCGCCGTGCTGGCGGTGGACAATCCCGCCACCGGCGAAACCGTCGGCAGCGTGCCGGATATGGGCGCGGCGGAGGCCGAGCGCGCCGTTCAGGCTGCCTATGCCGCGCTGCCAAACTGGCGCGCCAAAAGCGCCGGCGAGCGTGCCGCGCTGCTGCGCCGCTGGTTTGAGCTGATGCTGGTAAACAAACGCGCTGGCCGAAATCCTGACTTTGGAGCAGGGCGAAGCCGCTGGCCGAGGCCGGGCGAGATTGCCTACGGCGCGTCGTATGTCGAGTGGTATGCCGAAGAGGCCAAGCGGGTGTACGGCGACACCATCCCCGCGCCCGCGGCCGACCGCCGCGTGCTGGTGCTCAAACAGCCCGTCGGCGTGTGCGCCGCCATCACGCCGTGGAATTTTCCCAATGCGATGATCGCCCGCAAAAGCCGCGCCCGCGCTAGATCGCCGGCTGCACCTTTGTCGTGCCCGCATCGCAAACGCCGTTTTTCCGCGCTGGCGCTGGCGGTGCTGGCCGAACAGGCGGGCATTCCGGCGGGCGTGTTCAATGTGATTACCGGCGCCGCCCGCCCCATCGGCAAAGTGCTGACCGAACACCCGCTGGTGCGCAAATTCAGCTTCACCGGCTCCACCGAAACCGGTCGCGAGCTGATGCGCCAATGCGCCGGCAGCATCAAAAAAGTGTCGCTCGAACTCGGCGGCAACGCGCCCTTTATCGTGTTTGACGACGCCGATGTGGATGCCGCCGTTGCCGGCGCGGTTGCCGCCAAATTCCGCAACGCCAGCCAAACCTGCGTCTGCGCCAACCGCATCTATGTGCAGCGCGGCGTGTGCGACGCCTTTGCCGCCAAGTTCGCCGCCACCGCAGGCAGCCTGAAAACCGGCAGCGGCTCGATGCCGCCAGCGATTGGGGCCCTTAATCGACGGCAAAAGCCGCCGCCCACACCGCGAGCTGCTGGCCGACGCGCTGGAAAACGGCGGCCGCGTGCTGTGCGGCGGCAGCGGGCGAGGCGCTTTTCGACGCCACCGTTATCGGCGGCGCCAACGGAACAATGCGCGTGGCCCGCGAAGAAATCTTCGCCCCGCTCGCCCCGCTGTTCGTTTTCGACAGCGAAGAAAAACCGTCGCCCTGGCTAAAGCGACACCGAATATGGTCTCGCCGCCTGTTCTACAGCCAAAACCTTGCCCGCTGCGTGCGCGTGGCCGAAGCGCTGGAATACGGCATGGTGGGCGTGAACACCGGCATCATCTCCAACGCCGCCGCCCCTGTCGGCGGGTCAAACAGTCCGGATTGGGCGCGAAGGCTCGAAATACGGGCTGGGCGAGTATTTGGAAACCAAATATGTGGCGCTGGGTGGGATTTGATTGAAGAAAAAGGCAGCCTGAAACAAGCAGATCGGTTTTTAGGCTGCCTGAAATGTAAAAATTTCGGCGTTGTTACCGTGTTGGTTTATATGTGGAATGCAGCCTGCAATCTGCAGATTGTTTTTCGAACTACCTTTGCAAAGTTTCGCCATGCCGCATCGCATCAATCGTACCATCCGACAAACATCTTCTTCCGACAAAAAGACTCCCTGCGGTACTTGTGCTATATGCTTTCGCCGCTGATGGATCGGCCTTGCCTTTATCGGCGTTGCCTCTATCGGTGATGCAACACACCTGCCAAAATTCCTGATGCGGGTGGCGAGACACAGCCATGATCCTGCTCTTATTTGTGATGACCGGGTACGCCGTGCGCGAAGTATTTGCCAATGGTATGCCGTTTGACCAAATTGCCACTTTGCTGTCTGCTATCGCGCTTTTTACCCTTTGGGTTGTTATCGTTTACAGTCAAAATAGTAGCCATCAGCCTGTTTTGTTGGCATCGTCCGGGGTCATACACAAAGCCTTTGCCGATGGCGCCCTTAAGCTCAATTGCCATTTCGGTGATCTCTTCTTTCATCTTCTTAAACTATATGATTCCTGATGTGGAAGGTTTGAAGAGTTGGTTTTTATAACGGCACTGTTGTCGTTTGCCACCTCTATTTTGCTGTATGTTATCGGACTGCTCTGCCTGATACGTTCCGTGTTTGGTCGGTCAAACTAATAGCCCTTTTCTCTGGTGCTTTCATGTTGATGCTGCCGTTTTTGGCTGTCGGTTGGATAGCAATCATTCATTGGAACTGTTCTCGGCCGGCACGGGTTTCATTAAGCCTTTCAAAAGCAGCCTGAGAACTGCCGGCATAATGGTTTTATCTAATGCTGTAGAGCGAAAAACGAGCAGCCTGAAGATTTTCAGGCTGCTTGTTTGGCCAATGATAAACCATGTGCGGTTTAGAAGGTGTATTGGACACCGGCACCAACGTAGTGGTTGCCTTTCAAGTGAACTTCTCACCGTTTTCTTCACGCTCTTTTTGCGGAAGTAGTAGTCGTAGTCGACGCAGACCGAGGTTTTCGGTGAATTTGTACAGGCCGCCGATACCCAAAGTCGGACGGGCTTTGGTTTTGAAGCTGTAGAGTCGCCGTCGGTATCTTTGAGCTCGTGTTTGACACCGGCCAACACCGGCTTTACCGAACAGGCGGAATTTTCACCGATATCGCCACCAACGGTTACACGGCCGCCGTAAGTGTGGTTTTTGCATTTTGTTTTGCCGCCGTTACCGTCGTCAAAACGGTGCTTGTCGCCGCCTTGGTGAGTAAAGCTCGGCGCCCAGCAGGTTGTTGAACTGGACACCGGCACTCGATCTGGCCGGTACGCGCGAGTGTTGCTTTCGCTTTCGGTGTAACCCGGCTCTTCGTATTTGTAGCCGTCCTGCAGCGCGCCAGGTGCCGAACACACAGGGACGGATGCCGCTGGAAGCCTTAGGCTCGGGCGGGTTCGGGTGCGGTGCCGCTCGACTACCGGCTGCGGCTCGAGCGCCACACCGGTTCGGGCTGGCGTTCCATCGAGGGCGACGGGGCGCGGGGTGTTGTCGGAGAAACGGTTGTCGCATTGCTGCATGCTCACGCGAACGGCACGGTAGCTGGCGTCGGAATAGACGTTTACCGGCATATCGGGAGCTGAGGTACGTATTTGCTTGCAGCGCGCAGGGCTACGCCGTCGCGGCCGGTGCTAAGCCTACACCCATATCGCAGGCGCCCAGCGCGTATTGCGGGCCGAGGTCGCGGATGGTGGCGACAGCTGCTTGCGTTCGCCTTTGCGCAACAGCGGTTTTTATGGGTGGCAGACTGGTAAAAGCGGGCGGTGCCGTTGTGGACGGCGGCGTCGCATTCCTCAGCGGTGTCGTAACCCACGTTGCCGTGTGCGTCGGAAACCATGCCGGCATTTGGCGCCCGCGCCATCAGGGCCAGGGCGGAAGCGATGATTGCAGGTAAAATTTCAAACGTTTCATAATCGTTTTCCTATAAAAATGAGAGCTCCTCAACACAAATCCCGAGGCGGACAAATGCTTCGGGCGTATCGGGATAAAGTGATTCTACTATGCGCCGGCCTTTTTCCGTATAGGAAATTTCAATATTTTCCGATAAATTCGGCGACAAAGCGGCAATTTTATGGCAAGTTCCGGCTTTCAGGCTGCTTTGCCGTTTCATTGTTTTGCCGGCGAGTCTGAAAATATCTGTCTCTTTTATCCAGCAGCACACGGCGGGTTTTCTCAGGCTGCCTGAAAGCGAAAGCCGGCGCCGTTTTGCCAACTGTTTGCGATTATGTCTTATACCATGTGAAGCTGTTGCCACCATCCGTTCCCCCTATACCCAGAAATTCGGCATCCGCGCCAGCCGCATCTGGTGCCTGCCGCGCGCTGCCGCATCAATTTGCGCCGCAGTTTGGCGCCGAAGTGTGCGCGGGCTGGAAGGCTTTCGGCTATATCTGGGTGCAGTTTGTCTTTCGACGCGCGCTGGCCGAAGGCTGGGCGCAGATAGTGCAATGCCGCGTTTGGGCGGCCGCAGTGGGCGTATTCGCCAGCACGCAGCCCGCACCGGCGAGACCATCTCGGTTTGTCGCTGCTCAAACTCGAAGCGGTGGGGCGGAAAACGGGCGCGTGTTTCTCTCGAATGCAGCGCGCGCCGATTTGCTCGACGGCACGCGGTGGTCGATGTCAAACCCTATATTCCTTTGTCGAAGCCCGCCCCGATGCCGCTGCCGGCTTTTGCCGCGAAAGCCCCGCCGCAGCTGCGGGTCGAGTGGCAGCCTGAAAGCGGTGCCGACGAGACTGGACGAGGCTTTCAGGCTGCTTATCGAGCGAGTATCGCCCAAGACCCGCGTCCGGCCTACCAAGACATCCCGGGCGCGAGATACGCGATGGCCGATTGGCGGGGCGGATGTGCGGTTTTTATCGAGAAGGGCTGTGCGCGGATTATTGCCGTTTCAGGCAGTCTGAAAGATGCGAACGGCAGCAAGTGAAAAACGTTTCTGATTGGCTTCAAACATACGCTTGATTTCACAAATAGAACTTGTTGCGAAACGAAACAGGCGTAAACGGCGTATGCAGTAAAAATTCATGCGCCGCGGCGCAGGGGCATAAAATCACTTGCCTGCCGCCACCGCCACTCTGCACAATGCGCCGCTTATCGCTTGGAGAGGTGGATGAGTGGTTGAAGTCGCACGCCTGAAAGCGTGTATACGTGAATAGCGTATCGAGGGTTCGAATCCCTTCCTCTCCGCCAAGATGTAAAAAGAAATCCCGTATCAATCAGGGTGATTTTGATTGTTGCAGGATGTGTAACGGCTGTTGGGAAAGCGGCAGCCTGGAGCGGTGTGTTTGTGCTTTTTGCTTAATTTTGCCGTTTTCGGCTCAAATTTGAAAGCAAAAACCGGGCTAAATCCGGCTATGGTGCAATCTCATGCCGTTTACAATATTTACAAAATCTGTCTCTTTTTAAGACTGTTTAATTAAGGGCGGCATTTTGTTAAATTAACCGCCATTTGTTTTTACATCAAAGCGGAGAAATGGTTTTCAGGCTGCCTGAGAAACGTTTCACTAGGTTTAAATTTTGTTTGTACCCTTTGTTTTTACACTTTAAGGAAGAAAGCTATGAACAAGGTTTATAAAGTTGTTTTGGGCGATGCCGCCAATGCATGGGTGGTAGTATCCGAAATCAGTACGCGCCATGGTTAAATCCAAATCAAGCAAAAACCATTGCCGTAGCGGTGGCTGCTGTGGGTAGTGATGCTCTCGTCTGCTGCTGTGCGAGCCGCCGGATTAACGTGGGGACTGGTGCTGTCGCAGCGAGATGATAGAGAGGGCAATTGCCATGAGTAAGATCAGTAATGCAAAGACTAATTACACAATAGTTTTGGGTAGTGGTGCAAAACAAATCAAATGTGAGTCTGCTGTTGTTATTGGGCATGGTGCTGAAGCTGCTGTGATGCTAATCAAAATACAGCGACACAATGGGGCGGCAGGTGGTGAGTCGGTGAGGCTAGTGTGAGCGAGCAGCCAGTCTGTTGCGCTTGGTGCACAAGTATATGCGACAGGTCGGTCGTCTGTGCGTGGTGGTGATGATCTGGGTAATAATGACGGTAAAACGTCTGCCGGGAAATATAGTGAGTGCCCAAGATTGGCGCAATTATGCCGGCCAGCCGATTACTGTGAAAGGTGTTTTCAACTAGATGCTTCGAGTCCGGCCATCGGCTTTACCAGCACAACGGCACACGTGGTCGTGGCTCTGTTGCCATTGGACATATGGGCCAATCAGCAGGTAAAAGCGTCTTTGGCATTTGGCGCGAGATTCTCGTGCAGAGAGGCGAGACGGTGCGATTGCTGCTGGCATGGCGTCGCAAGCGAAGGTTCTGCTGCGGTTGCCGTCTCGGGAGTGAAGCGCAGAGGCTCCAGAAGCTCGTGCAGCGCGTCGGCTTAAAAGCTAAAAGCTAATGGCGGCAGCGCTTTTGCCGCGAGCAGTAATGCTAAAGGCCGATGGAAGGAGACTCAATTGCGTTGAGTGGCGGACATCCGCGAAACCAACTCGGCAACTTGTCCTCGGATAGCATCTCAGCCTGATAAAACGATGAATAACATCGCGATTGGTAAGACTGCAAGATCAGGTGGTTTGCAGACAGTGCGTTTGGTGCTGAGTCTGCTGTCTCAAAAACACAGTCCATTGCTTTTGGTTTTGATGCCCAGGCAACAGGCGATCGGTCTGTGGCACTGGGTGCGAATACCCGTTCAACTGGAGATTCTTCGGTTGCAATTGGTGGCGATGATTTGGTTCGGTAGCATCCACAGTGTATCGAGTGACTTCTCCAGCTGCGGATAATGATGCGTATAACGATACGGCACTGGCATATCGGGAGTTAACGGGTCAGAACTTAGTTAATTTCACGCCTAATAATCGCTATATTGGCACATCTACTGGCCAGGCTGGGGTTGCTGTGGGCGTCTCTGCCAAGGCGGCAGATTGGCAACGGCAGTAGTACGAAATCCCATGCCACGGGTGATTATTCGGCTGCATTCCGGTGTAGGGGCAAATGCTACATTGTGTCAATGCTGTTGCCTTAGGTGCAGGTAGTACAACTGCAACAAACGCTACTGATGTGCCGTCTGCCACAATTGGTGCAATCACCTACGGTGGAGGGACTAGCCCGTTTGCTGGTAGCAGCAAGGTGGTTCCTGGTGACCAAGTTTCTATTGGTGCAGCAGGTTTTGAACATAAAATCAAGCATGTTGCGCCAGGCGCAGTACTGCAGCTAGCACTGATGCCATTAACGGTAGCCAGTTGTTCTATGTGGCTAAAGGTTTACAAGAACAAATTACAGCTGCCGGTGGTAATGGTATTCACTTCTACCATGTAAACGGCGCAAATACTGACAATAACTATATAATGACGGTGCAACTGGCAGCAAAGCCTTGGCAGCAGGGATTAACGCTAAAGCGGCTGGCGCTAGCTCTGTTGCGGTTGGTAGCGCTGAAGTTGCGGAAAAATCTGTTGTTGGTCAGTCGAATTCCGAGGGTGCAGTTGCGATTGGTAGTTCCGCTTATGCAGCGGGTCGTCAGGCAGTTACTCTTGGTGCTAGTCGTGCAGAAGAGGACAGGCGGTAGCCATCGGTTCTAATGCACGTTCTAGTGGTAAAGCCTCTATGGCTGGTGCTGCTGCAGTGGCTTCTCAAGAAAATAATATCTCTATTGGTTCCAGTGCCAATACCGCAGGTAATAATAGTGTAGCCATTGGTGCAAATAGTTCTACCGTTGTAGCAGCAGCAGGTTCAGTAGCATTAGGTCATGCTTCTCAGGCTACTCGTGCTGCTATCGATGCGACTAAAGTTCGAGGCTAATGCAGCACCTACCGTGGCTAACAATCAGGTTTTATGCACTTGCGTCAGCTTCCAATGTTGACCAAAACAATATTACGGCAACAGTAAAAAGGTGAGTTGGGTGCAGTATCAGTAGGTACGCAGAATGCTACTCGTCAAATCATTAATGTGGCTGCTGGTACGGAAGATTCTGACGCGGTGAACGTTGCTCAATTGAAAGCTGTAGCGAATCAGATTACTACTCAAGCCGTAGCGACCACTCCGTTGACCGTAGCCAACGACGGCAAAGTTACTCCACCGGCTGCTGCCGACGCAGGCAAACTAGCACAGCGGGTGATATTGCCAATGCCATCAACAGCAGCGGCTTTAAAGCTACTGCGGTGGTAACACCACAGGCGCAGCACCAACGCAAGAGCTGATTAAAGCAGGCGACACCTGACCCTGAAAGCAGGCGATGGTTTGACCGTAAGAGCAAAGCGGCAGCACGTTTACTTACGCTTTGAATGCACAGCAAATTACCCAAAACGCGCAAACCCCAGTGGTGTACACCAAAAGCCGATGGCAGCAAAGTGTATAAACATACAGATGGCAAACTTCTACGACCAACCTAATGGTGCGGGCACACAGTAGCTGCGGGTGATGTCATCGCTTCATGAACGCAGGCGACAACACCACCTCAGCCCCAACCACCTTGGCAAACGTGAAGGCAATTTGGCTGATGCCGCAACTGCAACAGCTAACCCAGCCAATAACAGCCGTAGCGATTTCGCAGGCAAAGGCAATAATGCCGCTACTGTAAACGATGTGCTGAACGCAGGCTTTAACGTACTAAGCGCAATGGCGTAGCCAAAGACTTTGTTACTCACGGCGACACCATCAACTTTGTTAATGGACAAGGTACAGTAGCCAATGTAACCAGCACCAATGGCGTAACCGAAGTGAAATTTGACACTCCATTGAGCTATGCTGATGCCACAGGCAACAACACCACAACGCCAAGCAATGCCGTAAATCTGGTGGGTAGCGATCCAAGCAAAACCCGTTACCTTGGGCAATGTTGCCGAAGGGGTGAAAGACACCGATGCCGTTAACGTGGCACAGCTGAATGCAGCCAAAACCAAAGTTCAGGCTGCCGATAACAGCCCCCGTAACCGTAACGGGCACAGGTTCCAGCACCGACCCATACAAAGTAGGTGTGAACACCGTTACCCTGACTGCACCAGCCACAGGGCACAGATGCAGGCAAAGTAACCGTTCTACTGGTGCTGATGCAGGCAAACTGGTAACCGCAGGCGATAGTGCCAATGCCATCAGCAGCAGCGGCTTTAAAAAGCTACTGCGGGTGGCAACACCACAGGCGCAGCACCAACGCAAGAGCTGATTAAAGCAGGCGACACCCTGACCCTGAAAGCAGGCGATGGTTTGACCGTAGAGCAAAGCGGCAGCACGTTTCACTTACGCTTTGAATGCACAGCAAATTACCCAAAACGCGCAAACCCCAGTGGTGTACACAAAGCCGATGGCAGCAAAGTGTATAAACATACAGATGGCAACTTCTACGACCAACCCTAATGGTGCGGGCACACAAGTAGCTGCGGGTGATGTCATCGCTTCTATGAACGCAGGCGACAACACCACCTCAACCCCAACCACCTTGGCAAACGTGAAGGCAATTTGGCTGATGCTGCAACTGCAACAGCTAACCCAGCCAATAACAGCCGTAGCGATTTCGCAGGCAAAGGCAATAATGCCGCTACTGTAAACGATGTGCTGAACGCAGGCTTTAACGTACAAGGCAATGGCGTAGCCAAAGACTTTGTTACTCACGGCGACACCATCAACTTTGTTAATGGACAAGGTACAGTAGCCAATGTAACCAGCACCAATGGCGTAACCGAAGTGAAATTTCGACACTCCATTGAGCTATGCTGATGCCACAGGCAACAACACCGGTACGCCCAGCAATGCGGTGAATCTGGTTGGCGATACCGCCGGTTCTCCCTGTTACTTTGGGCAATGTTGCCGATGGTGTGAAAGACACCGATGCAGTTAACGTCAAACAGCTCAAAGACTCGCAGACCAAAGTGGTTAAAGGCACCAACATTGCATCAGTTGACCACGATGCTGCCACCAACACCTACACCGTCAATGCCAAAGGCAGCGAGACCAGCGGTGTGGATGACGAGACCGTGGTAACGGCTACTCCCGATGCCACCACCAACGTTACCAGCTACAAAGTCGGACTGGCAGACAAAGTTAAAGACGACATCAAAAAGGCGTTGATGCCAAAGATGCAGTGGACAACAAAGGTCTGACCTTTACCGCCGAGCGGCGACACGGTGTGAAAAACTGGGCGACAGCGTAGCCATTAAAGGCGACAGAAACATCGTTACCAGCGCCGATGCCAGCGGCATCAACATGCGTCTGGCCGATGTGCTGAATATCGGCCCGAGCACTGGCGGCAACCCCGTTACCATCAACGGCAACACCGGCACCATTGGCGGACTGACCAACAAAACCTGGGATCCGAACAGCATCACCAGCGGTCAGGCGGCGACCGAAGACCAGCTGAAACTGGTAGCCGATCAGGCAAAGCCAAAAAGGCAGCTTCACGCTGACCGCCCAAAGGAGCCAACGGTTCTACCGTGGGAGACGGTTCCACTGTTGACCTGAACAACACCGACGGCAACATTGTGGTTAGCAAAGAGTCCAGCAATAACAACGTTACCTTCAACCTGGTCAAAAGACCTGAAGGCCGACAGCCTGACCATCAACAACGGCGGTCCGGTAATCAACGGCGACGGCATCAACATGGGTGGTAAGAAAATCACCAATGTGGCTGATGGCGATGTTACTGCCACCAGCAAAGATGCGGTTAACGGCAGCCAGTTGTACGCTGTTCAGCAGGAAGCGCAAAAACGCAATACTGTGAAAGCCGGCAATAACGTTACCGTTACCGAGGCTCCCAATGCCAACGGCGGCACCGAATACACCATCAATGCTGAAAAAAATCAGTGGTAGGCGGTGTGAACGATGAAACCGTGGTAACCGCGACCAACGATCCCACAACCAACACTACTACCTACAATGTTGGTTTGGCAGACAAAGTTAAAGACGACATCAAAAAGGCGCTGATGCTGCCGATGCCGTTAATAACAAAGGTCTGACCTTCAAGGGTGATAGCGGCGATACCGGTGTGAAAAAACTGGGCGACGAGGTCAGCATTACCGGCGACAGCAACATCACCACCGAAAGCCGACGGTAACGGCGTTCAAGTCAGCCTGAACCGCGATGTGGATGTTGACAGCGTGAAAGCCGGCGACAGCACGCTCAATAACGACGGCCTGACCATCAACGGCGGCCCGAGCGTAACCAAGACCGGTATCGATGCGGCTGATAAGAAGGTAACCAACGTTGCCAATGGCGATGTTACCGCCACCAGCAAAAGACGCGGTTAACGGCAGTCAGCTGCATCAGCACGGTGACGGTGTGAAAAACATCATTGGCGGCAATACCACCTATGATCCGAATACCGGCAGCTACACCAACAACGATATCGGCGGCACCGGCCAGTCCACCGTGACGATGCCATCCGTCACATCAACAGCACCGCCAATGCCGGCTGGAACCTCCAGACCAACGGCGGCGCTACCGAAAAAAGTCGGTTCCGGTGAAACTGTGAACTTCAAAAACGGTAACAACATCAGCATTACCAACACCGGCAAAGAAATCACCATCGCCACCAACCCCGACCTGACGGCCGACAGCCTGACCATCAACAACGGCGGCCCGGTAATCAACGGTAACGGCATCAACATGGGCGATAAGAAAAATCACCAATGTTGCCGACGGCGATATTTCCGATACCAGCAAAGACGCGGTGAACGGCAGCCAGTTGCACGCTACCAGCCAAAACGTAGCCAACAACACCGCCAACATCGCCAAAGGCTTCAATTTCGGTGACGGCAATACCGCCAACAACTACCAGCTTGGCGACACCATCAGCGTGAAAGGCGACAACAACGTTACCAGCACCACCGTTAACGGCGGCGTGCAGCTTGGTCTGAACCAGAATCTGAGCCTGACCAGCGTTACCACCCGGCAATACCAAAATGGACAACAACGGCCTGACCATCAACGGCGGCCCGAGCGCTAACCACCAATGGTGTTGATGCAGGCGGTAAGAAAATCACCAACGTTGCCGCAGGTGAAGCCGATACCGATGCCGTAAACGTCGGCCAGCTGAACCAGAAACTGGGTGCGATTGCGGTGCCAACACCGCCCACGTTGCCGCGCTGGAGCAGAAGATCAACAATGTTGAAGACGAAGCCGATGCCGGTACCGCCAGCGCCATGGCTACCGCCGGCCTGCCCCAGGCCCTACCTGCCCGGTAAGAGCATGATTGCCGTCGGCGCCAGCAACTACCGCGGTAAAACCGGTTACGCCGTAGGCTTCTCCGCCATTACCGACGGCGGCAACTGGATCATCAAAGGTACCGCCAGCGGCAACGGCAAAGGCCGTTTCGGTGCGTCCATCGGTGCCGGTTACCAGTGGTAAAATCACCGTTTTTCAGGCTGCCTTGCCACGGCAGGCAGCCTGAAACCCCGCAATATTTTTTAAGGAACAATTATGATCAAAAACCTCCCGTCTTGCCCTAATGATTGCTTCTGCCGCCCTGTTGGCCGCCTGTGCTTCCGGCAGCAAAAGCGAAGACGGCCTCAAATGGTCACGCCCCTACAGCGTGACCTTCAACAAAAACCGCGGCACTTTTCCCCGACTTGGGCAGCCTGAAACAAATCCGCCAAGGCGACACCAAAGACCAGCTCTACTACCTGATCGGCCGTCCCGCACTGATGACGAAGGCTTCCGCGTGTCCGAATGGAACTACCTGTTCCACTTCAATACCCCCGTACCAGGGCACCGACAACATCACCACCTGCCAGTACAAAGTGAAGTTCGACAAACACCGCCGCGCCCAAAGTTTCCACTGGCGCGCCGTTGATCCCGAAAATGCCGTCTGCCCGCCCGCCCAAGAGCAGCCCGCTCCCGCCATGATGGCGCAGCCGCAGATGCAGATGCAGCGTATCGTGCTTTCTGCCGACGCCCTGTTTGCCTTCGACAAAGGCGATCTGGCCCACATGAACGCCCAAGGCAAAGCCGAACTGGATGATGTAGCCGCCAAACTCGGCCGTCTCGAGCGCCTGGATCAGGTTCGCATCATCGGCCACACCGACTATCTGGGCAGCGACAGCTACAATATGCGCTCTGTCGCAGCAGCGCGCCGAAACCGTGCGCAACTACCTGATCAGCCGCGGCGTACCCGCCAACGTGCTGTATGCCTACGGTGCCGGCGAAACCCAGCCGGTTAAGCAGTGCGACAACCGCGGCAACCGCGCCGAACTGATTGCCTGCCTGCAGCCCAACCGCCGCGTTGAGCTGGAAGTAAACGGCATGTCCATCAGCAACAACCGCTGATTTCAGGCTGCTTTGCCAAACTGCACCCCGCCGGCGGGGTGCGGTTTTTCCCGCTTTCAGGCAGCCTGAAAACAGCCGCCGCAGCCGTAATATTGAAACCTGCTGCCGTCAGACCTATTTGGGCGAGACAGCCCAAGGCAGCCTGAAAGCCTTATTTCTTCAAACCATCCGATTGCGCTACAGCAGCTTTGCCATGATTTCGCCAAGACTCCGCACCCGCTCAATCCGCGCCGGCTGCGCGCCCACCTGCGGCGCGGCGGGCTGGTGGCTTACCCACCGAATCCTGCTACGGCCTGGGCGCCGCGCCGGACAACCGCCGCGCGCTCAACAAAAATCCTGCGCCTGAAAAACGAGCCGCAGGGCAAAGGGCTGATTGTCGCCGCCGACAGCCTGCAGCGCTTGCGTTCCCTGCTGCGTCCCCTGTCCGCTGCCGACAGCCGCGAGCTTGAAAGCGTGTGGTAGGCGGCCAAAACCTTTGTGCTGCCGCCGCGCGGCGCGTGCTGCTCGAATTGCGCGGTCGCAGTCGCAGCAAGCTGGCGGTGCGTGTGCCCGATCACGCTCTGGTGCGCCGCCTGTGCGCGCTGGCCGGCATGCCGCTGGTTTTCCGACATCGTGCAACCGCTCCGGCGGCCGCCCCTGCAAGAGCGAACGCGAAGCCCGCCGCCTGTTCGGCCGGCAGGGTGTGGGTAATCCGGCGGGCGCACCGGCGGCGGCGCGCGCCGAGCGAAATCATCGATTGGGACAGCCGCCGCCGCCTGCGTTAAAGCGCGCTATCAGAAAAACCGCCCCTTATCGTCTAAGCGCTTGTCCGCATGTTGCCGTGCAAGCCGTTTTGCCTTTTTCAGGCAGCCTGAAAGCAGCCTGAAAAACCGAACCGGTGCCGATAAACGGGTTTGCCGAGAAGCATCCCGCCGCAGGGCAGCCTGAAAGTACCGCGCGCTTCGGCGCTATAATCGCCCCTGCCGCATTTTGCCCGCAGGCAGCCTGAAACAGCCTGCCCTTGGGTTTTCAGGCTGCTTTTGCCCGGCCGCACAAGGATTTTTTTCATGCTCAAACACCATCAGAAGGCGCAGCAGAGTGTGCGCGCCGGCACGCTATATATCGTCGCCACGCCCATCGGCAATCTGGCCGACATCACCCTGCGCGCGCTGGCGGTGCTCGCCGCCGCCGACTGGGTGTCGCCGAAGACACCCGCGTTTCCGCCCAGCTTTTTGAGCGCCTACGGCATACAGGCCAAACTCGTCAGCCTGCGCGAGCTACAACGAGCGGCAGATGGCCGACAAAGTCATCGCTGCGCTGGCCGAAGGCAAAACCGTCGCCCAGATTTCCGATGCCGGCACATCGGCGGTGTGCGACCCCGGAGCCAAACTGGTGTCGCAGGTGCGCGAAGCCGGCTTTCCGGTGGTGCGGTGCCCGGCGCATCGGCGGTGATGGCGGTGCTCAGCGCTGCGGGCGTGGAAGCGCCGGATTTTTATTTCCATGGTTTTCTGCCGCCCAAATCCGCCGCCCGCCGCAAGCTATTTGAAGGCTGGCAGCGTCAAACCTGCGCGGTGCTGGCTTTTGAAAACCCCGCACCGCATCGCCGACACGCTGGCGGATATGGTCGCACTGTTTCCCCAGCGCCGCCTGCTGCTGGCGCGCGAAGTCAGCAAAACTTTTGAAACCTTTTAAGCGGCAGTGTGGCCGACATCCAAGCCGCGCTCACGGCCGACAGCAACCAGTCGCGCGGCGAAATGGTGCTGGTGCTGTACCCAGCCGCAGTTGAAAAGTACGACACGCTGCCCGAAGAAGCCGCCCGCGTGATGGGCATACTCGCCGCCGCGCTGCCCACCAAGCAGGCGGCCGAGCTGGCAGCGCAGATTAGCGGCGAGAGCAAAAAAGCGCTCTACGACTACGCCCTGTCGCAAAAACGCGGCTGAACTTTTTTCAGGCTGCCTGAAACCGGCGCGGCGCCTGCCGTGCGGAGAAAACCATGACCGAACACATCCGAGACTATCTGCAAACGCAAAACCTGAAACTCGATGCCGACGCCGTGCGCTAGGCCGAGTTAGCCGCAAGCCGTGATGGCGCAGGGGCGAGGCGCTTATCGAGCACGACGTGATTGTGGTACGAGCGGCCCGAAGCGCGGCTGGCCGAGCATATCGAAGAAAAACGATCAGCATAGCGGTTTGCTCAAACAGCTCTTTATGGCGCTCGATTCCGCCTACGCCCGCCATCCCGTGCAAAGCGCCGTGCTTTACGGCCTGCTGCCCGACGACAGCGCGCTGGTGCGGCTGGTGCAGCAGGGCCAGCCTATCGAGCAGCGGCTGGCCACCGACGATACCACCGCCGCGCAATACCTTGCCGCCCACAGCAGCCGCACCGGCTGGCTGAATCTGGCCGACGACGTTTCACGCTGGCTGGAAATCGGCGAGCTGTCCGGCGAGCACAACCGCCGCAGCGCCGCCCAGATGAGTCTGCCGGTATGCGGTGCCGACAGCCCGCGTGTTCGGCGTGCTGCACATTGAGCAGGCCGAAGGCACGTTTGCCGCCGAAGCGCAAACCGAATGGCTCGGCCTGGCGCTGGCCTGTCTCGCCCCGCTACAAACCCTGCTGCCGCGCCCGCAGGCAGACGAAGAAGACCAAGCGCTTTAATTAGCGCGCCCAAAGCAGCCTGAAAAGCGTTTTCAGGCTGCCTGACAGTCTTTGCGGACAATAAACACACACACCCAAGCAAACAGAAAGGCCTTATGGATAACCCCATCCGATACCTTACTTCCTGCCGCCTGCCCACCGAATACGGCGTGTTCACCATGCACGGTTTTGAAGACAGCCGCAGCGGCCAGGAACACATCGCCCCTGACCATGGGCGACTGGCGCGACGGCGCCCCCGTGCTCTCGCGCATCCACTCCGAATGCCTGACCGGCGACGCGCTGGCATCGCAAAATGCGACTGCGGCCCCCAGCTTCAGGCTGCCATGCGCGCGGTGCAGGCCGAAGGGCGCGGCGTCATCGTCTATCTGCGCCAAGAAGGCCGCGGCATCGGCCTGATCAACAAAATCCGCGCCTACGCCCTGCAGGATCAGGGCATGGACACCGTTGAAGCCAATCTCGCGCTTGGCCTGCCGGTCGATGCCCGCGATTTTTCCATCGCCAAACACATTTACGATCATCTCGGCGTCGCTTCCGTGCGCCTGCTGACCAACAATCCGGAAAAACTGCAAACCATGCGCGACAGCGGTATCAACATCGCCGAGCGCCTGCCGCTGCTGGTGGGCCGTAACCCCGAAAACCAAAACTATCTCGACACCAAAGCCGGCAAACTCAAACACATGATGGAGCGTTGATATGGCTTTTGCCTTCGCCCTGCTGGCCGCGCCGCCGCCGTGCAGGGCGTGCCCGCCGCACTCTCGCTGCTCGCGCTGATGTGTTTGTAAGCCCGCTCGTACAAGGCAGCCTGAAAATAAAAATTCCTGCCACATCATTTTGTTAATCGTAAAAGCCTTAAAAATTTCCTGAAGCGCTCTTGCGTGTTTCCGTTAAATTTGGTTTAATGCCGTCTTTCGCTGCCCTGCAGCGGATACGAGTGATTAGCTCAGTTGGTAGAGCGTCTGCCTTACAAGCAGAATGTCGGCGGTTCGACTCCGTCATCACCCACCACCAAAACGCGCGGTGGTAGCTCAGTTGGTTAGAGTACCGGCCTGTCACGCCGGGGGTCGCGGGTTCGAGCCCCGTCCGCCGCGCGAAATTTGAAAAACCGTATCCTGCCGGATGCGGTTTTTGCTACTGCGCCTGCCGCGGCGCTTTTTCAGGCTGCCTGCGGCAGGTTCGCCAAGGAAGGATTATGGACGACCGCTGGTTTATCCACCGCCATCTGGCCGCCGAAATGGACGGCCGCCTGCAGATTCTGACCCGCACGCCGCAGCTGCATCCTGCTTTGCGGTGCCGACGGCGACCACAGCCGGCGCCTGCTGGCGGCGCGTTATCCGCAGGCCGTGTTCAGCGAATACGATCCCGCGCCCCGAGTTTCTCGCCGAAGCCGCCGCCGGTACCAAAGGCGGCTGGCTCTCGCGCTTGGCAGGGCAAAACGGCGCCGGCGCAGCACTGCCAGAGCCTGCGCGATCCCGCTGCCGCCGATGCAGGCCGATATGCTGTGGTCGAATCTGGCGCTGGCCACCGAAAGCGACCCGCTGCCGGTATTCGATGCCTGGGCGGGCGGTTTGAAAACCGACGGCCTGCTGTTTTTCAGCCATTTTGGCATCGACAGCCTGCCCGAAGTGCGCGCGCTGCTGGCCGAAAACGGCATCGCCTGCGCCGCGAGCGCGCTGATCGATATGCACGATTTGGGCGACATGCTCGCCGATCACGGCTTTTTACGATCCGGTAATGGATTCGGCCAAGCTGGTGCTGGAGTACCAAAGTGCCGAGAGTTTCCGCCGCGATATGGATACGCTCTCGCTGTGGCTGGCATTGCAGCCTGAAAACGAGCGCCGCCCGCGAGCTGGCCGCCCAAGCGGTAAAAGACGGTCGCCCTGCAGCGGATTACGCTGGAAACGGTGTTCGGCCACGCCGTGAAAAACTGGTGCTGCCGCAGGGGCGAAAACCTGGTGCAGTTTTTCCCAAAGGCGGCAAAGCCTGAGCCGTTTCAGGCTGCCTGGGGGCAGAATAGTGAAAGGCGGCCTGAAACCCCGTTTTTCGCCTTTCAGGCTGCTTGACCGGCCTTATTGTTTATAATTTCCCGTTTTTACCGCCGCTGCGTTTTCAGGCTGCCTGAAAGCGCGTCGGGCAAAAGGATTCGCACATGAAACTGTTGGATTCGATTTTCAGCTGGTTTGAAAACCGCATCGACCCCTATCCCGAACATGATTCCGCCCACGCCCGATGCCGGGCTGTTCCGCTTTATTTGGAGCTGCATCGACGGCGTGCGCGGCTGGATACTGGTGCTGGCGGTGTGTTCCGCCGTTATCGGCATACTCGAAGCCGTGCTGTTCCAATTCGTTGGCGAAGTGGTGGACTGGCTGGGCAAATACAGCCCAGAGACCCTGCTGGCGGAGAAAGGCGCGGCGCTCACCGCCATGGGCTTGCTGCTGGCGTTTTTCATCGTTTGGCGCTTTTTCGCGTCCAACGTGCGCCTGCAAACCCCTGCAGGGCGTGTTCCCGATGCGTTTGCGCTGGAATTTCCACCGCCAGATGCTCAACCAGTCGCTCGGTTTTTATCAGGACGAATTTGCCGGCCGCGTGTCCGCCAAAGTGATGCAGACCGCGCTGGCGGTGCGCGAAACGGTAATGACCATCGCCGATATGGTGGTGTATGTGCTGGTGTATTTCCTGACCAGCGGCGTGATTCTCGCCACGCTCGACCGTTGGCTGCTGGCGCCCTTTATCGGCTGGACGGTGCTGTTTTTCCTGCTGATGAAACTCCTGATTCCGCGCCTGGCCAAAACCGCCCAGCGACAGGCCGACGCCCGCAGCATAATGACCGGCCGCATCACCGACGCCTATTCCAATATCGCCACCGTCAAACTCTTTTTCCCACGGCGCGCGCGAAGCCCGCTACGCCAAAGAGTCGATGGAAGAATTCATGCAGACCGTTCACGCCCAGATGCGGCTGGCCAGCCTGCTGAGCACCTTGTCTTTCGCCGTAAACGCACTGTTGATTTTTCAGCACCACCGCGCTGGGCATCTGGCTGTGGATACGCGGCGAAGTCGGCGTCGGCGCGGTGCTGATCGCCACTCACCATGGCACTGCGCGTAAACGGTTTGTCGCAGTACATCGTGGGAATCGGCGATGCTGTTTGAAAACATCGGCACGGTAACCGACGGCATGGGCACGCTCTCCAAGCCGCAAACCATTTTGGACAAAACCCAAGGCCCGCGCCCTGGAAGTCAAGCACGGCGACATCCGCTTCGAGCATCTCGATTTCTCCTACGAATCCGGCAAGCCCTGCTCAACGGCTTCAACCTGCACATCAAAGCCGGCGAAAAAGTCGGGCTGATCGGCCGCAGCAGCGCGGGTAAATCCACCATCGTCAACCTGCTGCTGCGCTTTTTACGAGCCGCAAAAGCGGCGACATTCTGATCGACGGCCAAAAACATCAACGACATCACCCAGGAATCGCTGCGCGCGCAAATCGGCCTGGTTACCCAAGACACCAGCCTGCTGCACCGCTCCGTGCGCGACAACATCCTGTACGGCCGCCCCGACGCCGGCGACGAAGAAATGTTTCAGGCTGCCGAGCGCGCCGAAGCCGCCGACTTCATCCCCAATTTGTCCGACGCCAAAGGCCGGCGCGGCTACGATGCCCACGTCGGCGAGCGCGGCGTCAAACTCTCCGGCGGCCAGCGCCAGCTGCATCGCCATCGCCCGCGTGATGCTCAAAGACGCGCTGATTCTGCTTTTTGGACGAAGCCACCAGCGCTCGATTCCGAAGTCGAAGCCGCCATCCAAGAGAGCCTGGACAAAATGATGGACGGCAAAAACCGTGATCGCCATCGCCCACCGCCGTCCACCATCGCCGCTATGGACCGGCTGATCGTGCTCGACAAAGGCCGCATCGTCGAAGAAGGCAAGCACGAAGAGCTGCTGGCCAAAGGCGGGCTCTACGCCAAACTGTGGGCGCACCAGAGCGGCGGCTTCCTGCCGCAGCACGTCGAGCATTAGCACAGGCAGCCTGAAAAAGCCAAACGGTTTTTTCAGGCTGCCTTTTCAGCTTTCAGGCAGCCTGAAAGCAAAAACGGCACCGCAGGCGCTGTGCGGTGCCGCTGTATTGAGCAGCGCGGCGGCTGTTTACAGATAGAATTTTTCCAGTACTTTCAGGCTGCCGTCCAAGCGGTAAACCAAAGGCTGGCCGGTGGGGATTTCCAGCTTCATGATTTCGTCGTCGCCGATGCCTTCGATGTGCTTTTGGCCAGCGCGCGCGAGCGAATTGCCGTGCGCCGCCACCAAAACGCGCTTGCCGGCGAGAATGGCGGGGGCGATTTCGTCCCTGCCACAGCGGCAGCACCCGCTCCAGCGTGATCTTTCAGGTTTTTCGCCGTCGGGCACGGTGTCGGCGGCCAGATGGGCGTAGCGGCGGTCTTTGCGTGCGGAAAACTCGTCGTCTTCAGGCAAGAGCGGCGGCAGGGTGTCGTAGCTGCGGCGCCAGATGTGCACCTGGTCGGCGCCGTATTTTTCCGCGGTCTGCTGTTTGTCCAGCCCTGCAGCGCGCCGTAGTGGCGCTCGTTCAGGCGCCAGCTTTTTGGTTTGCGGCACCCACAGCTGGCCGCTTTCTTCCAGCACGATGTTGCAGGGTTTTGATGGCGCGGGTCAGCACCGACGTGAACGCCTGGTCGAATTCGTAGCCGGCGGCGGCGAGCTTCGCCCCGCCGCCTGCGCTTCGGCAACGCCCTGCGCGCTGAGATTGACGTCGCGCCAGCCGGTAAACAGGGTTTTTGGCGTTCCATTCGCTTTGGCCGTGGCGGATAAATACAAGTTCCATCATTGTTCCCTAGGGTTGGGGGAAAACGCGGCGGTTTATAGCAAAAAAACGCCCGCTTTTGCCAGCGCGGCAGGGTTTCAGGCAGCCTGAAAGGAAGGCATGAACACGACAGACACGGTTTCGGGCTGCGGCCGCTGGTTTCTCTACCTGCTCGCCTGCGGCGACGGCTCGCTCTACTGCGGCATCTGCACCGACCCGCACGGCGGCTGGGCGAACACCGCAGCGGCCGTGGCGCGCGCTACACCCGCAGCCGCGGCGCCGGCGAAATGCGCCTGATCGGCTGCTGCTTCGACCGCTCCGCCGCGCTGCGTGCCGAAGCGCGGGTAAAAACTGCCGCGCCAAGCCAAGCTGGCCCTTGTGGGCGGCGGCAGAGAGTGAGGGCAGTGGCGGCAGCCTGAAAGCCGTTTTCTGTGTTTTTGCATCCGTCCGCGCTTCGCCGTTAAAAGCAACCTGAAAACCGGATTGGGGTTTTTCAGGCTGCTTTCGGCGTTTTGCCAAGTGGGCATTTTAGATAAAACCAGGCGGCGATGGCGCCGCTGTCAGACTAGGGTTTTTCCGAACTGTTGCACAAAGCCTACAGTATGCCGTGGCAGCGCTGTACCCGCGTTTTCAGGCTGCCGCCCGCCGGCGGCGCGTTGCGCGCGGCTGCCTCTGCCGTTTGGCCGTTTTCAGGCTGCGTTGAGCCGCTTGGCGCTGCCGGCAGGGCACATACAAATGCGCTGGCGGGCGGCGGTTTACGGTATGATGCGCGTCTTTTATTTTTGTGGTACGAGTACCTCAAGCAAGATGAACAAACTGCTTATCGGCCTGTTGGCGCTGGCTGCCAGGTCGCGCTGCGCTCGCCAGACCACCCCTCGTTCCCGACGTTTCGCCGTCCGCCCAGGGCTGGCACGTTGTTATCAACATCCCGCAGCAGCGGCTGTTTCTGTATTCCAACGGCAAGCTGCAGAAGGCTTATCCGGTGGCGGTGGGCAAGGCGCACACCCAAACCGTGCTCGGCGAGCACCGCATCGGCGCCAAGGCTTTTAATCCGACCTGGCACATTCCCAAATCCATCCAGCGCGAGCGCGGCGACGGCGTAACCAGCGTTCCGCCCGGCCCGAGCAATCCGCTGGGGCCGGTGTTCGTGCGTTTGGGCGAGCCCAAACTCGGTCTCGGCATCCACGGCACCAGCAATCCTTCCAGCGTGCCCGGTGTGCGCAGCCACGGCTGCGTGCGCTGAAGTCGCCCGACGCGCTGCAGTTTGCCAAAACCATCACTTCCGGCTCGCCGGCATCGGTGGTGTACGAAATGGCGGCGCTGAACGTGGACGACGGCGGCAATCTGTGGCTGGCGGCCTTTGGCGACCCCTACCGCAAAAACAATCTGAAAACCGCCACGCTGAAGCAAAGCATCGCCGCTTGGGCGCAGAGCAACTGCGCAACGTCAGCAGCGCCAAAGTCGATCAGGTGCTCAAAGCCCGCCGCGGCACGCCGGTGTGCATCAGCTGCAGCGGCGCCGCCAAAATCCAGGGCAATCTGCGATCGCTGGCCTGGCACAGCAGTTCGGCAAAAGCTGACCGCCGCCAAAGCCAACGTGCCGGTACGCCCGACCCAAGACCAGGTACTGCCCGAAGGCAGCAGCATCGAAGTCGATACCGGCGAAAACGAAAGTTCCGTTGAAACCGCAGCGCGGCGACAGCAAACGCGGCGGCACCTACAAAGCGACTTCGGTGTTCGACGACGAACAGCCGATCAGCGTATTCGAGCCTGGCGAAAAACCGCTCACGCCGGTCAACAAACCATAAACCGCCCTTTCAGGCTGCCCGAACACGGTTTCAGGCGGCCTGAAAAATATCTGCGGTGGCTGCCGCGCATACGCTGTCGGCGGTATGGTGTTTCAGGCTGCTTTTTCTATTTTTCGTTTTTCTGTTTTTCTTTTTCCCGCTGAGCATCTACGCCCTCAAACCCAAATTCCAAAACCTGCTGCGGCCGCTGGTGGCGCGTCTTTACCGCCGCGGCATCAGCGCCAACCAAGTTACACTGGCGGCCTGTGGATTGTCGCTGCTGCTGGGCGCGCTGCTGACGGCTTGTGCCGGTACGGCGCCTTTGTTTTGGCTGCTGCCGCTGTGGCTGTTTGTACGCATGGCGATGAACGCGGCCGACGGCATCGCTGGCGCGCGAGTTCGGCCAGCGAGTCGGCGCTCGGCAGCTGCCTGAACAGGCTGACCGACGTTGCCGCCGATGCCGCGCTGTATCTGCCCTTTGCGCTGGTTACGCCGTTTTCCGCCTTTCAGGCTGCCTGCTTTATCTGGCTCTCGGCCGTGAGCGGTGTGCGGCGTGTTATCGCAGGTTTACGGCAGCGGCCGCCGTTACGACAGGCCGATGGGCGAGAGCGACCGCGCGTTTTTATCGGCCTGGTCGCCGTCTGCTATGCGTGGGGCGGCGCGCTGCAGTGCGTGGTACTGGCTGATGTGGCTCGCCTGCGCGGCGCTGGCGCTTACCTGTTGGCGGCGCATCCGCAACGGTTTTGCAGGCAGCCTGAAAGCGGGAAAAATCGCCGCCGCGCTTGCCTTTGCCGCGTAAAAAGCCGTAAAACCGCAGCTTTGTTTTCGCGCGTTTGCACGGCATCTTCAGCCAAACCCGTCAGCCAAACGGTTTTCAGGCTGCCTGATCGCCGCTGCGGCCGCAAAGGGAAACGCCACCCACGGAGAGACTATGCATATTTCGCAAAAAACTGCCGACAAACTGCCGCTGCTGCTGGCTGCGGTTTTTTCCGCGGTATCGCTGTGGTCGGGTATCGCGCCGGTTGACCGCGCGGTGTGGTACGCCGAAACGGTGCCGATTTTCGCTGTTTTTCATCGTGCTGGTAGCGATCTACCGCCGCTTTCGTTTCAGCAACACCGCCTATGTGCTGATGAGCATGTGGATGCTGCTGCATATGGTCGGCGCCCACTACACGTTTGCCAACGTGCCCTTTGAAGCCGGCAACCGCCTGCTGGCGCTGCTGTTGGGCGAGGGGCGCAACCATTACGACCGGCTGGGGCATTTTCATCATCGGTTTTTACAGCTTCCGATGGTCGAATGGCTGCTGCGCCGGCGTTTGTGCGGCACGGTGCTGGCGCTGTGTTTCTCGCTGTTTTTCGTGATGTCGGTGCCGCGGCCTACGAAATCATTGAATGGCAGTACGCGGTGCGCGAAAGCGGCAGCGCCGGCATCGAGTTCTCGGCTCGCAGGGCGATGTGTGGGACGCGCAAAAGACATGCTGGCCGACACCCTGGGCGCGCTGGCGGCGCTGGCGCTGTTTGTGCTGGTGCGCCCCGACCGCAGCAGCCGCTATGCCAGCAAACGGGTTAACTGATTTTTCCAATATGTAATAAGGAGTTACCAATAAATGTCTGCAACCCTGGTATCCGCCGTTGTCATCGGCGGCATAATCGGCGGCGGTATTTCGATACTGGTGCTGAAAGTGATGTCGCAAAAATGGCGGGCCAGCCATCCGGTGCTTACCATCACCGTGCCGCAAAACGCCGAATCGTCGCCCGAGTGGCAGGCATGGGCGCAGAAAAACGGTTTCAAAGCCAAAGACGGGCAATGGGTCAAGGCACCGGCATGCTGACCAGCTTTAGCGAAAATCCGTTTTGACGGCCGGATGGAAGTGCGCGAGTGCGTGAACTTTTTATTCGGAATCAACCGTTTCGCCCTGAATGCGCCCGGCCTGTTTGCCAAGCCGGTACGTGCGCGCAAGCTCAAAAATTAAATGAACTGCTCGCCCAATGGCAGCTGCCGCCGGTAGCAATGCAATAGCCTGCCCAAAGGCAGCCTGAAAGGCCAAAACCGCTTTTCAGGCTGCCTTGAAATGTTCAGGCAGCCTGAAAACACCGTTCGCACCAACACAAAGGATTCCCCATGCAGGAGCAGCAAAAACCTTCCGCGCCGACGACGGCACCGAATTGTTTTACCGCTACCGCCCCGCTGCCGACGGCAGCGGCGGCAAAACGCTGGTTTTTGTTTCACCGCGGCCACGAGCATTCCGGCCGCGCATGATGTTTGATGGTGACGAGCTGGGCTTGGACGATTTTTGCCTGCTTCGCTTGGGACGCACGCGGCTACGGCATGAGCGGGCGCGCGCGGCGACAGCCCGAGCATCGGCACTTCGGTGGCCGATGTCGATGCCTTTATCCGCCACATCGGCAGCGCCTACGGCATCGCGCCGCAAAACATCTGCGTGGTGGCGCAAAGCGTGGGCGCGGTGTTGGTGTCGGCCTGGCTGCACGATTACGCGCCGGATATCCGCTGCGCCGTGCTCGCGTCGCCGGCCTTCAAAGTCAAAACTCTACGTGCCCTTTGCCCGCAGCGGCCTGCGCCTGCTTTACAAATGGCGCGGCAATTTTTTCGTCAACAGCTGCGTCAAATCGCAGCTATCTGAGCCACAACCGCGAGCGCCAGCAGAGTTACGACAGCGACCCGCTGATTGCCCGCGCCATTTCTGTGCGCATTCTGCTCGGTCTGGTACGATACCGCCGAGCGCGTGGTGGCCGACGCGCAGGCGATCGGCGTGCCGGTGCAGCTGTTCATATCCGGCAGCGACTGGGTGGTGCACCACGCGCCGCAGCACGCGTTTTACAACCGGCTGGGCAGCCGCATCAAAGAGCGCCATGTGCTGCCGGTTTTTATCACGACACCTTCGGCGAAAGCGGCCGCGAAGCCGTGTTTGATCAAATGCGCCGCTTTATCCGCGAGCGTTTCGCCGCCGCGCCGAGCGATCTGAGCTGCTGGATGCCCATCTGCACGGCGAGGCCGCCGCGAAAGCCGACGAGCTGCAACGCCGCTGCCGGCATTCAGCGCGCGCGGCCTGTTTTAGCGCGGCTACCGCGCCTTGCTAAACTCGGCGCCCGCTGGAGCGCAGGGGCTGAAACTCGGGCAGGAAACCGGTTTTGATTCCGGCAGCACGCTCGATTATGTTTACCGCAACCAGGCGCAGGGCAGCAACGCCTTCGGCCGCTGGGCCGACCGCCAGTATCTGAATGCCGTCGGCTGGCGCGGCATCCGCCAACGCAAAATCCACATCGCCCATGCCGTTCAGGCTGCCTGCAGCTGCGCGCCGAAGGGCGGCGGTGCATGTGCTCGACATCGCTTCCGGTCGCACGGCCGCTATGTGCTGATGCCTTTGCCGGTATCGACGCTCCCGATTCCGTGCGCCTGCGCGACTACAGCCCGCTCAACGTCGCCGCCGGTGCCGCCTGATCGCCGAGCGCGGTCTTGGCAAAATCGCCACTTTCGACGAAGTCGATGCCTTTAAGCCGCCAACTACTCAAAACCTTGAGCCGCGCCCCACGCTGGTACCATCGTTTCCGGCCTGCATGAATTGTTTGCCGACAACGATTTGGTGCTCGAATCGCTGCGCGGCATCGGCGATGCGCTCAGAGCGGGCAGCCTGCTGGTTTACACCGGCCAGCCCTGGCATCCGCAGCTGGAAATGATCGCCCGCGCGCTCACCAGCCACGAGGCCGGCAGCCCCAACTGGGTGATGCGCCGCCGCAGCCAGGCCGAAAGCGACCAGCTCGCCGCCGCCGCCGGTTTCCGCAAAAATCCGCCAGTGGATAGAACGAAGACGGCATTTTCACCGTCAGCCTGGCCGTTAAAGAATAAGGCAGCCTGAAAAGTTTTCAGGCTGCCTGCCCATAACCCCCGCAACCGTTTCAGGGAAAACTCCCTATGCACGAATGGCAGCAAGGCCGCTGGCAGGGCGCCGAGCAGCTCGAATCGCCCAATTTTTCCCCGCGCGAAGCCGGCAGCGAAGTGAGCCTGGTGGTGCTGCACAACATCTCGCTGCCGCCTTTCGAATACGGCAGCGACGCGGTGCAAAAGGCTGTTTACCAACCGCATCGACCCGCCGCGCATCCCTTTTTCGCCCAGATTGCCCGGCCTGCGCGTGTCCAGCCATTTTTTTCATCGCCCGCAGCGGTGCGTGCAGCAGTTCGTATCCTGCGACGATGCCGCCTACCATGCCGGCGTGTCGTCCTTTCGCGTACCGCGAAGTGCAACGGCTTTTCGGTCGGCATCGAAATCGAAGGCTGCGACTTCGAGCCCTTTGCCCAAGAGACGGTACGCTGCGCTGGAAACCCCTGCTCGCCGCCCCTAATGCGCGCCTATCCCATCCGCGCCGTTACCGGCCATCAGGACAGTGCCCCGCAGCGCAAAAACCGACCCCGGCCATTTTTTTCGACTGGCCGCGCCTGATCCGCGCTGGTTTTCCCATTGACCGCAACGGCGCCGATGGCGTTTATGCCGATCCGGCAGCCTGAAAACGCTGCCGCACGGGCTTTTGGCCTTTTCAGGCTGCCTGCAGAAGTCCGTTGTCCAAAACCCGTTTTGTTCACACACAATACATTCGGAGACCCGCCCCATGAATCCCACGCTTCCCCGTTTGGCTGCGCTGTTTGCCGCCACCCTGTTTACCGCCGCCTGTCTGGCCGGAGCCGAGCCGCCGGCGCCGAAGAAGCGGGCTATGCCGCCACCGTAACCGCAGTTGCCGACGGCGACACCGTGCGCGTGAGCGACAGCCATGGCCGCAGCCGCCGCGTGCGGCTCGCCTATATCGACGCGCCCGGATTGCGCCAGGCCGGCGGCATCGCCAGCCGCGATGCCCTGCGCAAGCCGTGCTCGGGCAGAAAGTGCGCGTCGAAGTGTTCGATACCGACCAATACCGCCGCGAAGTCGCCCGCATCAGCCTGTCCGGCCGCGATGTCAATCTCGCCCAGTTGGCAAACAGCACGCCTGGCATCTACCGCAGCATCGCCCGCCGCCGGCAGAGATAAAAGCCGACTACGCGCGCTACGCCGAAAGCCGAGCAAAACGCCCGCAAAACCCGCAGCGGCCTGTGGCGCAACAGCGGCGCCGAAGCCCCGTGGGACTACCGCCGCCGCGAACGGCATCACGACAACCATGCCGAATAAACCGTTTGCCGCTACCGCTTTCAGGCTGCCTGAAAGCGGTTTTTGCGCCCTGATTGCCGCGTACAGGCAGCCTGAAACAATCTTGCGGGCGGCTGCTTGGTACGCCTGTGGAAAACAGCGGCCAAAAAGTGAGAAAAAGTTGATGCCGGCCAAATCAAGTTGAAAAATTTTAATAATGCTCGCAGCCCTTTTGCCCATCGGAGCTGCAGCAAAATTGTGGATAAATCTGTGGATTTCATGTTTATAATTTTAAAAGGAATTTATTTTTGTTGATAATTTATCTGATTTGCCAAGCGGCGCAAGGCGGGCTAGTATCGCCACAGTTTTTACGTTTCCAATCAGTAACATTGCTGATTGGAAATTGGTCTTTACGCTGCTTTTTAACGCGAAAATCCAAGGATAGCCCCGATGCAGACCCTGAAATTCACCATCGAGCAGATTGTCTGGCAGGAAGTGCCGGGCGAAGTGTCGCTGGCGTTTTTGTTTTCAGGCTGCCAGCTGCGCTGCAAGGGCTGCCACAGCGCGGATACTTGGAAAGTGGGTTTGGGGGCAGGAATTGACCCGTTGAATATCTCGAAGGCCGTCTGCAGCGCTATGCGGGCTTGATCAGCTGCGTATTGTTTATGGGCGGCGAATGGGTGCCCGATGAGCTGGAAAAATGCTCGCGCCGTGGCGGCGGCAGGGCTTGAAAAAGCGTGTTTGTACACCGGCTTGGAGCGCGATGAATTGGAAGCGGTATCCGACGTGCATCATCCCGCTTTTGACTTATCTGAAAACCGGCCGCTGGGTGATGGAACTGGGCGGGCTCGACAGCCCGACGACCAACCAGAAATTTACCGATTTGCGCACGGGTGAGGTGCTCAACCATTTTGTTCGTCAAAGACAAACCCGCGCCCAAAGTGATTCCGATTGCCGCCCCGCGGCGGCAGCGGCAGGCTTAGCGGAGAACCGCGAAGCCCTTCTTCAGACAGCCTGAATCGTCTGTCTTTCCCCGTTTTCAGGCTGCCGTCTGAAACCCGCAAAGGCAGCCTGAAACCATTCCAACCCAACTTTAGGAGGATTTAACATGATTCGGCTGCATCCCGAACAGTTAAACGGCAAACTGCAATTCATGCACGACTATATTTCCGCGCACAACGCGGCCGACGGCTCGAAGATGGACGCCAACGCCAACGTCACGCAGAAAAACATCGCCACGATGGAAGCGGAAATCATGAAAGACTTTTTCGTGCAGATGAACCGCGCCCTGAGTGTCGCGCAAAATCGCCGAGATTTTCGACGAAGACACCGCACGCGAATACATCCGCCAAATCGAGGCGCACGAAATCTATGTGCACGACGAAACCAGCCTGAAACCCTATTGCGTGTCGGTAACGCTGTATCCGTTTTTGCTCGACGGCTTAACCAAGCTCGGCGGCGAATCGAAAAGCGCCCAAGCATCTGGCGTCGTTCTGCGGCTCGTTTATCAATCTGGTGTTTGCCATCAGCGCCCAGTTTGCCGGCGCGGTAGCACCGTGAAATTTCTCACTTATTTCGACTACTTCGCCCGCAAAGACTACGGCGACAACTATCTCGAAACCCACGCCGCCGAAGTCGCCAACCATCTGCAGCAAGTGGTGTACAGCATCAACCAGCCTGCCGCCGCACGCGGCTATCAGAGCGTGTTTTGGAATATTTCGGTTTACGACCAATACTATTTTGAAGCCATGTTCGGTGATTTCGTCTTCCCCGATTTTGAAAAACCGGTGTGGGAAAGCGTTGCCAAGCTGCAAAACTTTCTTTCCTGAAATGGTTTTAACCAAGAGCGCACCAAAGCTGTATTGACCTTCCCGTGGTAACCGCCGCCATGCTCACCGACGGCGGCAAGTGCAAAGACGGCGTGTTTGCCGACCAAATGGCTAAGGAATTGTCCGAGGGCAACTCGTTTTTCGTGTATTTGTCGGACAACCCCGATTCGCTCGCGTCCTGCTGCCGCCTGCGCAACGCCATCGAAGACCGCACCTTCAGCTACACGCTCGGCGCGGGCGGCGTGGCCACCGGTTCGATTAACGTGATTACCATCAATATGAACCGCTTTGGAACAAGACGGCCGCGATTTGGCCGCCGAAGTTGCCAAAAATCCACAAATATCAATACGCCTACCGCAAGCTGATGGAAGAGTACCAAGCCGCCGGTATGCTGCCCGTGTACGACGCCGGCTTTATCACGCTGGACAAACAATTCCTGACCATCGGCATCAACGGCATGGCCGAAGCCGCCGAAGCTAACGGCATCACCGTCGGCTACAACGACGACTACATCCAGTTTGTCCAAAGCCGTCTGAAAGTGATTTTCGACGCCAACCAGGCCGCCAGCCGCCACTACGGCGTGAAATTCAACACCGAATTCGTGCCCGCCGAAAATCTCGGCGTGAAAAACGCCAAATGGGACAAAGCCGACGGCTACAAAGTCAGCCGCGACTGCTACAACTCCTATTTCTACGTGGTGGAAGACGAGCAAATCAACGCGCTCGACAAATTCCTGCTGACGGCAAAGAGCTGGTGGACTGGCTCGACGGCGGCTCGGCGCTGCACCTGAATCTCGACGAAGCCCTGCCCGAAGCCGGCTACCGCTCGTTGCTCGACATTGCCGCACGCACCGGCTGCAACTACTTCTGCGTCAACGTGCGCATCACCATCTGCAACGACTGCGGCCATATCGACAAACGCACCCTGCAAGCCCTGCAGCGGCTGTGGCTCGCACGACATCGACTACGGCACCCGCGTCATCGGTTATCTCAAACGCGTTTCCGCTTTCAGCAGCGGCCGGCGCAAAGAGCACGCGCTCAGGCATTACCACCGCCAAAATGCTGAGCAAGAGCGCGAAGCAGCCTGATTTAGGCAATGGAAAAAGCAGCCTGAAAACCGGAAAACCGGTTTTCAGGCTGCTTTTTGTGGCGCTATGCCGTTGCCGTATGGTTTCAGGCTGCCTGCACGCTCTCGTCTATCTCTTCTTCGCCCCGCAGCAGCGCCTGCACTGCTTCGGCGATAAGGCGGTCTTGGCGCAGACCTTCTTCCAACATCGCCTGGTTTTCAAAGGTATGCAGCTCGGGGTTGTACAGCACCGCCATTTTGCCCATGCCGTTTCTATCCATGCGGAAGAACAAATCGCCCGCTTTTTCGGCGGTTTCTGCGGCTGGCCGAGCATTTCGAGGGCGCGTTTGCCGGCGCGGATGCCGGAATCGAAGGTCTCGCGCACGATTTGGTCGGCACCAGCCTGGAAGAGCTTGAAGGTATGGATGCGGTCGTAGGCGCGGGCGAGGATTTTGATGTTGGGACTGGTTTCGCGGGCGAAGCGGACAATCTGTTCGGCCTGCTCGGGATTGTCGATCGCCACCACCAGCAGGCTGGCCTTTTTCAATGCCGGCGGTGCGCAGCAGCTCGGGGCGCGAGGCGTCGCCGAAATAGGTTTTCACGCCGTATTTGTTCATGCCCGCCACGGTTTTTTCGTCTTTGTCGATGATGGTCATCGGATAGCCGGCCGAGCTGAGGATGTAATAGACAATCTGCCCGAAGCGGCTGAGGCCGACCTGCAAAACCGAATGCTGCTCGTCAATGGCATCATCCGCACGGGCGGCGGCGGCTTTTTCGGCAGCTTGCCGTGCAGAATCATAAACAGCGGCGTGAGCACCATCGACAGCACCACAATCGCGGTCATATTGGCGTTGATGGTGTCGCTGATTACCTTTTCGAGAAGGCAGAAGAAAACAGCACAAAGGCAAACTCGCCGCCCTGCGCCATCAGCACCGCCCGCTCCAAGGCTTCATCGTGGCTGCTTTTGGCCAGCCGCGCCACGGCGTAAATGCAGACGGCCTTCGCCGCCATCAGCGCGAACACGCCCGAAAGAATCAGCTTCCAGTTTTTGCGCCACCACGTGCAAATCCAGCGACATGCCCACGGCAAGGAAAAAACAAGCCCAGAAGCAGCCCGCGGAAGGGTTCCACATCAGCTTCGAGCTGGTAGCGGAAGCTGGATTCGGACAACATCACGCCCGCCAAAAACGCGCCCATCGCCATCGACAGCCCGCCTTTTTCCATTAACACGCCTGCGCCCAGCACCACCAACAGCGCGGCGGCGGTCATCACTTCGCGGGCTTTGCTGCGCGCCAGCAGCCTGAAAAGCGGGTTCAGCAGCCAGCGCCCCGCCGCCACCAGCGCGACCACGCAGCCCAGCGCAATGCCGATGCTCTGCCACAGCGGCTGCCCGCTTTCGGTGTGCGTGGGCGAAAGAAAAAGCAACAATCGCCAACAGCGGCACAATCAGCAGGTCTTCAAACAACAGAATCGACACCATTTTCTGCCCGCCCGGGCTGTCGATTTCGCCCCGCTCGCCCAGCACCGACATCACAATCGCGGTGGAGGTGAGCACGAAGCCCGATGCGCTGATAAAGGAAATCTGCCACGAAAAGCCGAACAGCATCCCCACAATGGTCAGCAAAATGGCGTCACCACCACCTGCATGCTGCCCAGCCCGAAAAATCTGCTTGCGCAAATGCCACAGGTGCGACGGTTTCATTTCCAAGCCAATCACAAACAGGAAAATGACCACGCCCAATTCGGCGACGTGCAAAATGGTATGCCCGTCCGAAAAACAGCCCCAAGCCGAACGGCCCGATCACCAGCCCCCGCCGCCAGATAGCCCAGCACCGAGCCCAAGCCCAGCCGTTTGAACAATGGCACGCCCACCACCGCCGCGCCCAATAGCGCGACAACGTGGGGATGTCCATGCCGTGTTGTGTTGCAGACATGATGTGTTGCTCCTGATGATTGTTGTTTTTGTGTAAGGGATAGGCAGCCTGAAAACGGTTTCTTGCTTTCAGGCTGCCTGAAAAAGCGCGATTATACCGTAAGGCAGCCTGAAAACTTTTGCCCAGTCCGCTCAGGCAAAAGCCACGCCTGCCTGCGCGCAAAATAGGGGTGCGCTATCTTTCAGGCTGCCTGGCGCTATTTGTCTGCCGGCTGATCCTGCTCCGAGCGCTTGCGCCATTTTTTCCGCTTTTTTTCATGTCCCGTTTGACGCCGATGCCCTGGGCGTACATCTGCGAGGAGCATCGCCGCCGCACGGCTGTCGCCGGCTTCGGCGGCTTTTTTTCGTACCATTTGGCCGCTGCCGCCATATCCTGCGGCAGGCCGTCTGCGCCTTCCTGATACAGCAGCGCCAGCTCTGCCGCCGCTTTTTCGTGCCCCTGCCGTGCCGACTGCTCAAACCATTTTGCCGCTTGCCGCGCATCGCAGGCGGATGCCCAAATCCTTGTATCCCCACAGATAAAAGCGTGCCCAGATAATATTGCGTGCTCATATCGCCGTCTTCGGCCGCCCTGTGCATCCCAGTACGCGGCTTCGCGCAGGTTTTTCACGCCCTCCGGACCGATGGCGTAAATCCGTGCGACATAAGGCTCGGCCACCGAGCGCACGGCGTAATTGCTGCTCTGAGCCAGCGGCAGCAATAGTTCCAGCGCGCGGCGGTAGTCGCGGTCGGTATAGGCGTTTACGCCTTGGTTGAACTGATTCAAGGCGGGTCTTCAAATACCACATCGGCCTGCGCCTGCGTCAGGCTGAGTGCGAGCAGCAGGGTGGCAGCGGTTTGGGCAAGTTTGGTTTTTCATCGCGGTTTTCCTGTTGTTTGGTTTTGACTGCTTGGTGCGGCACAGGCAGCCTGAAAACAGCAAAAACGGCTTTCATGCTGCCTTATGTGCCTGCGGGGCATCGTTGCTTGGCCGTGCGTTCAATCCTGCAACAGGGTTTTCGGGCCCGGTTCGCATTCTTCCGCCGTGCCGCCCGTTTTCAAGCGGATGAGATCCAACATCATGCACGCTTCGGATTGTCCCTGCTTGGCCGACTGCCGATACCATTTTTCCGCTTGGCGCAAATCCTTGGGCACGCCCTTGCCGTCCCGATACATATCGGCGAGAAAAAGCTGCGCTTTGGCATCGCCCGCTTCTGCCGCCTTGCGGTACCACTTGGCCGCCTCGGCATAGTCTTGCGGCACGTCTTTTCCTTCGGCATACAGCAGCGCCAAGCCCATTTGGGCATCAGCCAAGCCTTGCTGTGCGGCTTTGCGCCACCAATCGACAGCCTGCACGCTGTCTTTTTCCACGCTGCTTCCGCCCCAATACAGCAGCCCCCAGATAATATTGGGCGCGGGCGTCACCCTGTTCTGCCGCGCGGCTGCAGCCATTTGATCGATTCGGCCATATCCTGCACCACGCCCCTCACCTTTGCCGTACATCGTTGCCATCAGCGCCTGCGCTCGGGCATCGCCGGCTTCGACCAGCGGCCGCAATACCGCCAGCGCCTGACGGTAATCCCTGCTTCATATAGGGCGGTCAGCCCTGCGTACAGCTGCCGTGCAGTTATCCGGACTGTTGTCCGGCGCGGCCTGCGCCACAGGCAGGCAGAGAGCCAACAGCACGGCTGCGGCTGTTTTAAAAAGATGGGGTTTGCTCATGGGTTTCCTTTGGGTGAGTTTCTTAAACAATTCATCGTCAAGGCAGCCTGAAAACGGCAAAAACGGCTTTCAGGCTGCCTTGTCTGCCGTCGTTAAAGGCTAAATCTGCTGCCGTCCGGCGGGCTGAAGTTGGGCGACGCCGATGCCGATCAGGCGGAAGGCGGTGTCTTGCGGCGGGATGCGGCCAGCAAGGGCGCGGGCGGCGGCCAGCAGCGCGGTTTCGTCGGGCAGGGCGGCGGAATAGGTGAGCGAGCGGGTGATGATGCGGAAATCGGCGGTTTTTCAGTTTTTAGCGTCAGGCTGCGTGCCTGCACGTTTTTTGCGTGCCATCTGCCGCCACAAATCGGCGACCAGCTGCGGCAGCAGGGCGGCGGCCTGCTCCAGCGGCAGATCGTTTTGCTAGCGTGGTTTCGGTGGAAATCTGCAGGCGCTCGCGGTTGGGGCGCACCGGCCGGCTGTCGTGGCGCGCGCCAGATCGTACAGGCGGTGGCCGTAGCGGCCGAACAGGTTGGCCAGTTCGCCGCGCGCCAGGCGCCGCAAATCGCCGCAGGTGTAAAGGTTGAGTGCGTGCAGTTTGTTGAGGGTTACGCGGCCGACGCCGGGGATTTTTGCCCAAAGGCAGCACGGCGAGAAAGGCATCGACTTTGTGCGGCGGCAGCACAAACTGGCCGTTCGGCTTGCGCCAGTCGGAGGCGATTTTGGCCAGGAATTTGTTGGGAGCGACGCCGGCCGAAGCGGTCAGGCCGGTGGCATCGAGAATGTCGGCGCGGATTTGGCGGGCGGTGGCGCCCGGCGGTGGCTAGGCCGAGTTTGTTGGCGCTGACGTCAAGATAGGGCTTCATCCAGCGACAGCGGTTCGACCACATCGCTGTAGCGGGCGAACACTTCATGAATCTGCTGCGACACGCTGCGGTACAAATCAAAGCGCGGCGGCACAAACACCGCCTGCGGGCAGCGGCGGCGGGCGGTGGCAGACGACATCGCCGAATGCAGCCCCCAGCGGCGCGCTTCGTAGGACGCGGCGCACACCACCGAGCGCGCGCTTCCCACGCCACCACCAGCGGCCGGCCCGCGCAGCTCGGGGCGCTCGCGCAGTTCGACCGAAGCGTAGAAGGCGTCCATGTCGATGTGGATGATTTTGCGAGTGGTGGGGTCGGTCATAAGCGGCAAAAGCAGCCTGAAAGCCGGAAAAACCGTTTTCAGGCTGCCTGAAAAATGGGTGGGACGGTTTGGGTTCCAGAAACGGCGGTGCGCCAGCGCGGGCAGGCGGCGGCGCACCGATTGCAGTTTTTCAAAAATCGAGATCGGCGCACAGCACGCCTTCGCCTTCATTCAGGCAGGCGACGATGTCGCCCCAGGGATCGACAATCATGCTGTGGTACGTAGGTGCGCCGGCCGTTGTCGTGGCGGCTGCCCTGCGCGGCGGCGAGCAGATAGCACTGGTTTTCGACGGCGCGGGTGCGCAGCAGCACTGCCAATGGGCGCTGCCGGTGGTGTAGGTGAAGGCGGCCGGCAGCATCAGCACGTCAAAAGGCGCTTGGGCGCGGAACAATTCGGGAAAGCGCAAATCGTAGCAGATGCCCTGGTCGATGCCGTGCCCGCCGATTTCAAGCGCGGCACGCCGCTGCCGGCGGCGATGGTATCGGCTTCGGCGTAACGTTCTCGGCCGTTGTCGAAACCAAACAGGTGGGCTTTGTCGTAGCGGCTCAGGCAGCGGCCGTTTTTCGTCGTAAACCAGCAGGCTGTTGAATACTTTTTCAGGCTGCCCGCTCGCAAGCGGAATGCTGCCGCCAAACAGCACCACGCCGCATTCGGCGGCGGTTTCGCCCAAAGGCAGCCTGAAAACGGCTGCTGCCGAAAGGCTCGGCAAGGGCGAGCTTGTCGCGCTCCTGCCCCATCTGCGGCCAGTATTCGGGCAGCAGCACCCATTGCGCGCCCTGATCGGCGGCTTGGCGCACCAGGCGGCGCATGGTTTGGATATTCGCTGCGGGGTCGCTGCCGGACACCATCTGCACCACGGCGGCTTTCAGGCTGCCTGTATTCATGTTGTTGCTCCCGTGTCGGACGGCGCGCCGGCCGTGGTTTCTTAGTCCGCCGCCGTTGCCGTCATCGGCCGGCAGCGGGTCGGCAACCGGGCAGCCGGCTTTCGGCCAGCACCGCTTCGGCGGCTATCCGGCCGCTGTCGCGGCGCAGCAGCTGGTGCAGCTCGGTAAACGCCTGCGCCAGCTCGGCGCTTTTTCAGGCTGCCGGTACCAGTCGAGCATCGCTTCGGCCAGCAGCTCGGAGCTTGGCGCGGCGCTGCAGCAACTCCGGTACCGCTTCGCGGCCGAGCAGGATGTTGGGCAGGCCGACGTGCGGCACTTTGATGCGGTGGCGCACCAGCGCGTAAGTCAAAGGCGAGATTTTTGTAACTGATCACCATCGGCCGCTTTGCGCAGCGCCACTTCCAGCGTGGCGGTGCCGCTGGTACCAGCACCGCATCGGCGGCGGTGCAGGCCAGATCGGTTTTCGCCGCCTGCAGGCGGATCGGCAGTTTTCAAACTCTTTCTGCTTCAGATAATGCTGCAGCCGCTCGCGGGCGGCGGCGGTGGGATAGGGCAGCGAAAGCGCGCTTCGGGCAGCTCGCGCAGCATCAGCGCGGCGGCGCGGAAAAACAGCGGCGCCATATAGTCGATTTCGCTGACGCGGCTGCCGGGCAAAAGCGCGAACACCGGAATGTCCTGCGCCAGCTTCAGCCGTTCGCGCGCCGCGTTTTTGTCCGCTTCCAGCGGCAGCGACTGCGCCAGCGGATGGCCGACAAAGCGCGCCCGCCCGCCGGCTTCGCGGTAGAGCGACGGTTCCATCGGAAACAGGCACAGCACTTCGTTTACCTGGCGGACGATTTTGTTCACCCGCCCGCGCTTCCATGCCCACACCGACGGGCTGACGTAATGCATGGTGGCGATGCCCGCGGCTTTGAGCTGCTCAGCCACCCACAGATTAAAGTCCGGCGCGTCGATGCCGACGAAGACATCAGGGCGCCGCTGCTTCAGCTCTTCGGCCAGGCCGCGGCGGATGCGCAGGATTTCCGGCAGTTTTTCAGCACTTCGGCATAGCCGCGCACCGCCAGTTTTTCCTGGTCAAACAGGCTCTCGAAGCCTTCGGCCGCCATGCGCGGCCCGCCGATGCCGGTAAAACGCGCTTCGGGGGCAGCGCTCGCGGATGGCGCGGATCAGGTGCGCGCCGAGCAGATCGCCGGACGCTTCGCCGGCACACAGGGCAATTAAGGGGACGGGTTGTTCATGGCGGGGAATTTCGCAGGGAAAAAGGCAGGCGGGACAAGGCGGCGATTATAGCGGACGGCCTGCTTTTCAGGCAGCCTGAAAAGCGCGGCGGCGGCAATAAAAACAGGCAGCCTGAAACTTTTCAGGCTGCCTGCGCCGTGCATGGGCAAAGCAGCGTTGGGCGCGCCCCAGCCGCGCCTCAGCCGGCGGGATAAAAAGCAGCCTGAAAACTGCAATCACGGTTTTCAGGCTGCTTTGTGCTCGCATCAGAATTTGTAGCTGTACTGCACGCCGAAGATGTTGGCGTAGTTGTTGAACTTGGCGCGGGCTTCGCCTTTGCTGTCCACATCGTTGCCGCTGGCGCGCGCGCCTTTGAACTCGGTGTCGTTGATGTGGACGTGGGTGTAGGCCACATCAAGCACGTGGTTTTTGTTGAAGGCGTATTTGACGCCGGCGGAGAACCAGATGCGGTTGCCGTCGGGCAGGGTGTTGAGCCGCGAATCGGCGCTGCGTACCGGGCTTTGGTCGAAGGCGATGCCGGCGCGCAGCTGCAGCGGTTCGCTCAGCTGGTAGGCGCCGCCGATGCCCACTTTTAAAGGTGTTGCGCCAGTTGGGGCTGATGGTGGTGGAATCGGAGCGGCGGCCGGTGGCGGGCGTGGTGGCGGTGGCTTTGGCATGCTCAATTTCAGCTCAGCGGTTTTGAAGCGGCTGTGGCGCGTCCAGCTCACATCGGCAAACAGTTTCCAGCCTGCTGTTGGCCTGAAACATACCGTGCACCGACAGCATTTCGGGGGTAACGATTTTGACCTGCGCGTCTTCGCTGGCAACATAGCCGTTGGCGGCGAAAGCGGCGCGCCGAGCTTTGGCAACGGCGCCGTCGGTCGTCCATTCGGCGGTGCCGCGCAGGGTGTGGCTGACGTGTGAGCGGTAATTGACGCCGATGCGGGCGCGCTCGTTGATGTCGTACAGCCAGGAAAGCTGGAAGCCCGCCGCCCAGTCTTTGCCTTTCACGTCGGCATGGGCTCAAAGGCGGGACGGCCGCCGAGCGCAGGCGGCACGGCGGGCATGCTGGAGCTCAGTCGGCCGATTTGCGCAGCTGGCTTCGGCGTATTGGGCGATGACGCCGACGCCGATGGCGTGTTTGTCGTTAATCTTAAACGCCACCGCCGGCTCGACGGCGATGGTTTTTCAGACCCAGTTTGTTCAGATGAAAGCGCAGCACCGAGTCGTCGCGGTAGGGTGGTGGACGAGCCGAAGGGCACGTACACGCCCAAGCCCAGCGTGGTGCGCTCGTTCAGAGCGGTAGGCGCCGTAAACGTGGGGGCGAACACCGTGCTGTCGGTGATTTTTGCCGCTGTTGCTGCCGGCTACTTGGGTACTGCCGTCGTGGTATTTGGCGGCGGCGTCGCTGTATTTGATGGTGGGCAGTACCATATTGGCGGCGACACTGATTTCGTGGTTTTTCGAGTTTGGCCAGGCCGGCGGTGTTGTAAAACAGGGTGGAAGCGTCATCGGCTTCGGCGGCGGCGGCATTGGCGGTGCCCCTGCGCGGTAACCGACTGGGTGCCGAAATGGTAGCCGAAGCGGCGGCCTGCTGTGCCAGCGCGGTACAGGGTTAAGAGTGCAAGCGGTTTGAGTAGTCGTGCAGACATGGTGTTTCCTTATTCAAAGCGGGCAAACCGTTTTCAGGCTGCCTGAGACAATAGGGCAGCCTGAAAAGCGCTTTTCGCGGCGGTTTGCCAAAACGCTGCCGCCGGACAATCCGGCGGCAGCAAATTCAGGGTATCTATTCTAAAAGTAAATTTTTGTAAGCAGCCAGCGTCTTTACCTGCGCGGTGGGCAGGCAAGGCAGCCTGAAAAAGCAGCCTGAAAAGCCGGTGGGCGCTTTTTCAGGCTGCTCAGGCTTTGGGTTTATTTTTGTTTGAAAGTCCAGTCTTTCACCTGCCAGTTGGTACAGCGGGTCTTTTGTGGAGAAGCCGCTGACGCCGGGTTTCACCAGCTGCAGGCGCACGCTGTAAAAACAGCGGGATCAGCGCGGAGTCTTTATCCAACTCGGCTTCGGCCTGCCGGTAGAGCTCGGCGCGCTTGGCGGCTGTGGCATCGGCCGACAGGGTCTCATTGAGCAGCTTGTCGTAGCTGTGGCTGCGGTAGCGGAAGGTGTTGTTGCCGTTGTTGGACTTGAGCATGTTCAAAAAGGCCGAAGGCTCGTTGTAGTCGGCGCACCAGCCGGCGTAGGCGATTTGGAAGTTGCCGCTGTTGCGGGTGTCTTGGAAGGTTTTGAATTCCTGGTTGATCGGCTCGACCTGGATAAAAGCCCACGGCCTGGCGCCACAGGGCGGCGGTGGCGGTGGCGATGCGTTTGGCCGCAGGGCTGGTGGGGTACAGCAGCTCGAATTTCAGCGGTTTTTTTCTTCGTTGTAACCGGCTTCGCGCAGCAGTTTTTCCGCTTCTTTTGGCGCGGTGTTCCTGCGTCCAGTCGTGCCAGTCGGGCATGTTGTTTTTCATGCCCTGGGTATTGGTGGGCGTGAGCTGGTAGGCCGGCTGCTCGCCTTTGGCCTGCACTTTGTAGGCAAGGATTTCACGGTCGAGCGCCAAGCTTTAGGGCGCGCGCACTTTGGGATTGTTAAACGGCGCTTTGTCGTGGTTGGGCTCGTAATACCACGAGCACAGGGTGTCGGAATTTCTCAGCTGGTCGGCCAGCGTGCGTTTGATTGTTTGTACTCGTCGACCGGGATGCCGTAGGTAATGTCGATTTCGCCGGCTTTGTAGCGGTTCAGCTCAGCGGTGGCATCGCTTATCGGCAGGAAGGTGATGCGCTCGATGGCGGTGCGCTCGTTGTCGTAATAGCCGGGGTTGCGCTCGAGTTTGACGTGGCTGTTTACCACCCAGTCTTTTGAGCAGGTAGGCGCCGCTGAAATGTAGTGGCCCGGTAGCGTCCATTTGTCGCCGTATTGCTCGATGGCCTTGCGGTTGACCGGATAGGGTGGCCGACAGCGTCAGCATGTCGGGGAAATAGGGCACCGGCGCGGTAAGGGTAATCTGCACGGTTTTTGGCATCCAGCGCTTTGACGCCCAGCGTTTCGGGCTTGCCGTTGCCGGTGGCGATGGCTTCGGCGTTTTCCACTTTGGCATCGGCCAGATAGGGTGCCGTAGGGCGCGGCGGTGGCGGGGTCGGTCAGACGGCGCAGGCTGTACACCACGTCGTCGGCGGTAATCGGGTCGCCGTTGCTCCATTTGGCTTCGCGCAGGTGGAAGGTCCAGATTTTCTGGTCTTTGTGCTCCCAGCTCTCGGCCAGCGCCGGCACGGTGTTGCCTTCGGCATCGGTGGCGACCAGGCCGATTAGGAGCTGGCGGATGATGGCGGAACCGCCGGTGTCGGCGTTTCGTTGCGGGTCTAGGGTGGTCGGCTCGGCGGCATTGTTGATGGTCAGGCCGTCTTTGGGCTGTTTGGGCACGGCATCGCCGTGGTTTTCTTAGCTGCCGCCACAAGCGCAAACGCCCAGCGCCAGGGCGAAAACGGTCAGAAGGGCGGCGGTTTTTGCGCGCGGGATTTCGGGGTGTGCATAGGCGGTTCCTAATCTATCGAAAGCAAGGCCGGAGGACGGCAAAAAGGGCGCTATATTAAGAAAGTTTCGGTTTCTGTCAAAGCAGTTTGCGGCAAGGGCGGGGCAGGCAGCCTGAAAGCGCTTCAGGCGAAATGGTCAAAGCCCTGCGCGGCATAGGGGGCGAAGGTAGCCGTTTTCGCGCAGCCACAGCCTATCGGCGCCGTTTTTCAGGCTGCGTGCGGCCGATGCGGCTGAGCGGGACTGCGCAGTCGCGCCCGATTTGCTCAATGCGCAATCGCGCGGCGGGCGGGGCGGTGAACAGCAGTTCGTAGTCGTCGCCGCCGTCGAGCACGCAGGGATAGCCAGTCGGCATAGGGGCAGCAGCCGTTTGAGTTCGGGCGAACTTGGCAGCGCGGCGGCGTCGATTTCGGCGGCAAGCTTGGAAGCGCGCAGGATGTGGCTCAAATCCTGCGCCAGCCCGTCGGATATGTCCTGCGCGGCGTGGGCGGTGCCCAGCAGGCGGGATCCGAGTTTGGGGCGCGGCTCGGGGCGCAGCAGCCGCTCTTGGCACGCGGCAAGCAGGCTTTCAGGCAGCCTGAAAAGCGCCGAGACGGTGGCGCAGCGCGGCGGCGAGCCAGAGCCGATGCGGCCGGACACCCAGATGTCGTCGCCATCCTGCGCGCCGCTGCGGCGCAGCGCCTGGTTGCGCGGGGTTTCGCCGGCGATGGTCAGGCTGAAGCACAAATCGCCGCGGGTGGTGTCGCCGCCGATCAGGCTGATGCCGTAGCGCCGCGCCTGGGCAAACAGGCTGTCGCAAAAGGCGGCCAGCCAGTTTTCGTCAATTCGGGTAGCGCGGCGGTCAGCGGCATCCAGCGCGGCTTTGCGCCCATCGCCGCCATGTCGGACACGTTTACCGCCACGATTTTGTGCGCCAGCGCGTCAGGCGGGTGGTCGGCGAAAAAATGGCGGCCGCACACCAGCATGTCGCAGCTGATGTGCAGATCGCAGCCTGCGCCGGGGCGGACAATCGCGGCATCGTCGCCAATGCCGAGCGCCACGCCGTTTTTCAGGCTGCTTGTGGGCGGCCAGATAGCGGCGGATAAAGTCAAATTCATTCATGGCAGGCAGCCTGAAAAGCGGGAAAACGGCGCGGATTATAGGCGATAAACGCCGGCTATCCGCGCCATCGCTGCCGCTTCGGTGCTTGCGGTTATAATCGCCGGCTCTTGGAAAAACGGCAACAGCGCCATATCCCGTCCGTCTGCCCGTTTCAGGCTGCCTGTGCAAGCAGCTTTCAGGCAGCCTGAAAACCGCCGGCCGTTTACGAAAACCTGTTTATTTACGAAAGACCGATTATGGAAAACGCCCTTCTTCACCTTGGCAGCGAGCCGCGTTTCGACCGCATCCGCGCCGAAGACGTCCGCCCCGCTATGCAAAGCGCCATTGCCGATGCCCGCGCTGCGAGTGCCGCCGTTGAAAGGCGCAGCCTGAAAACCACCTGGCTCAACACCGTCGAGCGCCTGACCGACGCCACCGAGCGCGTCGGCCGCATCTGGGGCGTGGTTTTCCCATCTGAACGCGGTGGACGACACCCCGAATTGCGCGCGGTTTTACAACGAGCTGATGCCGGAAGTAACCGTGTTCTTCACCGAAATCGAGCCAGGACATCGAACTTTACGCGCGCTTCAAAGCGATTAAAAACTCGCCCGAATACGCCGTCTTGTCGCCGGCGCAGCAAAAGCCAAACTCGCCCACGATTTGCGCGATTTCGTCTTGAGCGGCGCCGAACTGCCGCCAGAGCAACAGGCCGAGTTTGCCGCGCGTGCAAAACCGAAGGCGCCCAGCTGGTAGCCCAGTTTTTCGCAAAACGTACTCGATGCCACCGATGCCTTCGCCCTGTATTTCGACAGCGCCGAGCCGCTCGCCGGCATTCCTGAAGACGCGCTGGCGATGTTTCAGGCTGCCGCCCAGGCCGAAGGCAAAAGCGGCTACAAAGTCGGCCTGCAGATGCCGCACTACATCGCCGTGATGCAGTATGCCGAGCGCCGCGAGCTGCGCGAACAGATTTACCGCGCCTCACCTTACCCGCGCCAGCGGAATTGGACAACGACGGCAAATTCGACAACAGCGCCAACATCACCCGCCGCCTGCAAATCGCCCTGAAAGAAGCGCGGCTGCTGGGCTATGCCAACTACGCCGAACTTTCGCTCGCCACCAAAATGGCCGACACCCCCGCCCAAGTGCTCGAGAGTTTCTCAACGGCCTTGCCCGCCGCGCCAAGCCCTTTGCCGAGCGCGACCTGGCCGAAGTGCGCGCCTTTGCCGCGTCTGAGCTGGGCATTGCCGACGCCCAGCCCTGGGATCTGACCTACGCTTCGGAAAAACTGCGCCAGGCCAAAGTATTCCTTCAGCGAAACCGAAGTCAAAAATACTTCCCCATCGATAAAGTGCTCGCCGGCCTGTTTGCCCAAATCAGCCGGCTCTACGGCGTCAGCCTTGCCGAAAAACCCGTGCCGGTGTGGCATGCCGACGTGCGCCATTTCGAGCTGCAAAAGACGGCGCAACCATCGGCAGCGTCTATATGGACCTGTACGCCCGCGAAGGCAAACGCGGCGGCGCGTGGATGAACGACTACAAAGGCCGCCGCCGCTTTGCCGACGGCGACAAAGCCGGCACGCTGCAGCTGCCCACCGCCTATCTGGTGTGCAACTTCACCCGCCCGTCGGCGGCAAAACAGGCGCGCTTAAGCCACAACGAAATCATCACCCTGTTCCACGAAACCGGCCACTGCCTGCACCACCTGCTCACCCAAGTGGACGAATTGGCTGTTTCCGGCATCAACGGCGTCGAGTGGGACGCAGTCGAATTGCCCAGCCAGTTTATGGAAAAACTTCGTGTGGGAGTACGACGTGCTGGCGGCGATGTCCAGCCACGAAGACAACGGCGAGCCGCTGCCGCGCGAATTGTTCGACAAAATGACCGCCGCCAAAAACTTCCAGCGCGGCATGTTTATGGTGCGGCAGATGGAATTTGCCCTGTTTGATATGCGCATTTACAGCGAAACCGACGAAGGCAGCCTGAAAAAAACTGGCCGCAGGTGCTCGATGCCGTGCGCCGCGAAGTAGCCGTGGTGCCGCCCGCGCCCTACAACCGCTTTGCCAACAGCTTCGGTCACATCTTCGCCGGCGGCTACTCGGCCGGCTACTACAGCTACGCCTGGGCCGAAGTATTGAGCGCCGACGCCTACGCCGCCTTTGAAGAAAGCAGCGACGTTGCCGCCACCGGCCAACGCTTCTGGCAGGAAGTGCTCGCCGTCGGCGGCTCGCGCCCCGCCGCCGAGTCCTTCAAAGCCTTCCGCGGCCGCGAACCGAGCATCGACGCACTCCTGCGCCACAGCGGCTTTGCCGAAGCAGCCTGAAACCATCCGGCAGCCTGAAAACGAAAAAGTAGCCTGAAAACCCGTGCCGAGGGTTTTCAGGCTGCTATTTGAGCTTTTCAGGCTGCCTTTAGCTAAAACCGCAAGCCGTTGCGGGTTTATTCGCTCAACTCTGCCGCCGCCTGCTGCTGCCCAGGCCATGGTTTCGGCGAAGGCAGGACGGGCGGTGTGGCGCTCGATATAAGCGGAGAAAATGGGGTCGGCGGCATCGAGCACCTGCATGTTGCGGGAAAAGTGCAGCAGGAGGGCGGCATAGTACAAATCGAGTGCGCTAAAGCGGCCGCCGACGATATAGTCGTGTTCGGACAAATGCTTGCGCAGCACGCCGAAGGCTTCCTCGAAGCTGCCGTAGCCGATGCCGGTGCGGAATCTCGGGTGGTCCGACGGGCGGTCGAAGAATTTGTCCATGCAGGCGTATTCGAGCTGGATGCTGAAGCACAGCCAGCGGTAGTATTCGCTGCGCTCGATGCTTCCGGCGGCGGGAATCAGATTTTTTTCGGGAAACCGCTCTGCCAGATAGGGTGATGATGGCAATGGTTTCGGTGAGTATGGTGCCGCTGGCTTTGAGTGCGGGCACTTTGCCCAAGGGATTGACGGCCAGATAGTCCGCTTCGTGCAGCTTGGCGGAGGACAGCGGCACAATGGTGCACGGCGCGGCGCACTCTTTGAGCATCCACACGGCATAGGTGCCGCGCGAAAAGGGAGTGGTGTAAAGGGTGAGTTCGGGGTAGGCATCATGCGCTCCCGTGTGTGGTGGGAAAGCGGCGATGATAGCACGGCGCTGCGACAGTTTCTATCAGCAGCGTTTTTGCGGCAAAGGCAGCCTGAAACCGCCAAGCCGCGCGCAAACGGCACTCCCTCTCCCGTCAAAATGGGGAGGGAGCAAAGGGCGGCAGGAATGACGGCGGGCAGGCGTCAGCCATACTAAAAGCAGCCTGAAAACCGCTAACAAGGTTTTCAGGCTGCTTTGTTTGGGATTTTCAGGCTGCCTTTTTGCCCGTCTGCGGGCGGCGTTTAAAAACATTGAGCGGTCGCTGGCGGTTTTGTCGGGTACGGCTTGGATCACGTCCCAGTGTTCGACGATTTTGCCGGCTTTGTCAAAGCGGAAAATATCGACCACGGCTTCGCCTTTGTCTTGCGGCGAGGTGCGGCTGAGGACGTGCAGCATCACCAAATCGCCGTCGGCCATCACGCGCTTGATCTCAGCGCGGGATTGGGGGTTTTCTTTTTAAAAAACGGCACAAACGCATCGACAAAAGCCTGTGCGCCGTCGGTGACGCCGGGGTTGTGCTGGATATAGGTTTTGCCGATGTAACGATCGGCGGCTTCCTGCACGCGGTGTTTGTTGAAGGCCATTTCGTAAAACGCCAGCGCGTTGGCTTTGGCGGGGGTAGCTTTGGCTTTGGGCGCGGCGTGGACGGCGGTGGTGCCGAGCGCGGCGGCGGTGAGCAGCAGGGCGATGGTTTTTTCATGGGTTTTCCTTTCGATGGTGTGAAATGGGGTTTGCCGGTGGCAGCAGTGGATTTATTGCTTTCAGGCTGCCTGCGCTTACGCTTCGGCCACGGTAAAGCGCGCAAACAGGTGGGCGCGGTTTTCGGCATCGTCGGCAATCGCGGCAGCCAGGTCGGGCAGGGCGATGTCGGCGGAGCTGCCGTCGGCGTTGAGCAATACGTCGTCGGCGCCGGTGCGGTAGCGGCCGGTTTTTCAAATTTCACCGGATTGACGGCAAACATGGCGGCGGGTGAGAGAAAGCCCAGTTGACGTCGCGGCGTTCGCGCAGGCGGTTTAAGCAATTCGCGGGCGGCGTTGGCGCGGGATAGACGTCGGCGGGAAAATCGGGGGTGTCCACCAGCTGCAGACCCGGGCGCGACGTTCAGGGCTGCCCGCGCCGCCGATTACCAGCAGATAGGGCACTTCGGCGCTGCGCGGCGGCAATGATGTTGTCGGCGCCGCGCGTGAAATCGGCGGCCAGATTGGGGTTGTCCCAGCCGGGGTTGAAGGCGCTGACTACGGCGTCGAAGCCTTTAAGCTGCGCGGCAAAATCCGGCGCATTGACGTCGGCGGACACGGCACGGACATTGGCAGCCTGAAACACTTTGGCGCTGTTGCGGGCAAAGGCGGTAACGTCGTGGTGCGTGAAGCTAATTCCTGTACCACGGCATTGCCGACCAGGCCTGTTGCGCCGATTACTGCGATTTTCATGGGATTTCCTTTCGTGAAGTTTTGTGAAAACAGGCGCAGTATAGGCCGCCGCCGGTAGCTTGATAATCCGCCGCCGGCTGTTTATATTGTGAAGCCGAACTTAACAAAAGCAGCCTGAAATGCAAGACACCAAACCGCTTTTTGGTCTTCGCCGCCGTACTCGAACACGGCAGCATGAACGCCGCCGCCGCCGCGCTGGGGATGACGCCTTCGGCGGTCAGCCAGCATATTTTCGCGGCTGGAGGCGCTGCACGGGGTGAAGCTGCTCCACCGCAGTACGCGCCGCCTGTCGCCCACCGATGCCGGTCCGCAGTCTCGGCATCCATTGCGCGCGCCTGCTGCACACGCTGGCCGATGCGCATCAGGCGCTGGAAAACCTGAAAACCGAAGCTGCGGGCGAAGTGCATATCGCGCTGGCATCGGTATTGGCCGACGCGCCGCCGTTTCAGGTTGCCCTGCAGCGGCTGCGGCAGGAATATCCCAATATCCTGCCGGTGCTGCACGCCGAAGACGCACTGGCCGACTTGCAGCGCGAGCCGATCGACATCGCCCTGCGCGGCGGCCTTACCGCGCTGGAAGCGCCGATCTGATCGCCCGCCCGCTGGCTTCGTGGCGCTGGCAGATTTGCGCCGCGCCCGATTATCTGGCGCGGCACGGCACGCCGCAGCAGCCGGACGATCTGCACCGCCACCGCTGGATTTACTGCCTGCCGCTGCGCTTTGAAATGACGCGCGGCAGCGAGCGTTATCTGTTCGACGGCGCCAGCCACACCGCCTGCCGCCAGCTGGTCCACGGTGCGTAGCCTGACTTTGGGCGGCCTGGGGCTGTCGCTGCAGCTCGAAGGCGAAGTGCGCGAACTGACCGCCCGCGGCCTGCTGCAGCCGCTGCTGGCCGATTGGACGCTGGGCGCGGTCGATTTGTACGCCGTAACGTCCGTGCGCGTGCAGTCGGCGAAAACCGAAGCGGTGCTGCGTATCCTGCAGGAATGCTTTTCGCCGCCGATGCCCAAAATTTTCAGGCTGCCTGAAAGCCGCAGGCAGCCTGAAAACACAGAATGCTGTGGTATAGCAGCAGGCGGCCGCTTGCAGGCAGCCTGAAAAACAACAAACATAAGGAGAAAGCATATGACAGAGGGCGGCAAACGCATCGTTTTCAGTAGGCACCAGCTCGCTGACCCATCCCGACGGCAGTCTCAACCGCAGCAAGTTGCACAACATCACGCGCCAGCTGGCGGTATTGCACGCGGCGGGGCATGAGTTGGTGTTGGTGTCCTCGGGCGCGATTGCGGCGGGCTTCGGCTCGCTCGGTTTTTAAAAAAACGGCCGACCCAAATCGCCGACAAACAGGCCCGCAGCGGCGGTGGGGCAGACCTGTTGATGGAGGAATACACCGCCAATCTGCTGCTCAAAAACATCGTTTCGGCGCAAATCCTGCTCACGCGCGACGATTTTGCCGACAAGCGCCGCTATCAAAACGCCTTTCAGGCCATGAGCGTACTGCTCGCCCGCCGCGCCATTCCCATCATCAATGAAAACGACGCGGTGGCCGTGGCCGAAATCAAAGTGAGGCGACAACGACACCTTTGAGCGCCCAAGTGGCGGGCATGATGCAGGCCGATTTGCTGGTATTGCTCACCGATGTGGACGGCCTGTACACCGGCCATCCGCAGCGCGACCCCGCCGCCCGCCGCATCGAAAAAGTGGCGCAAATCAGCGCGGATTTGATTGCGATGGCAGGCGGCGCAGGCAGCGCCAACGGCACCGGCGGCATGCTCACCAAAATCAAAAGCCGCCACGCTCGCCACCCACGCGGGCGTGCCGGTGTACATCTGCTCGTCGCTGCAAGGCGAAGCGCTGCTTCAGGCTGCCGCCGCGCAGGGACAAAGGCACGCTGTTTGCCGCGCAAAAACCATGAAAACGCAAAAAGCAATGGCTGGCCTTTTTACGCCGCCAGCCGTGGCACTTTTGCACGTGGACGCAGAGCGCGGAAACCGCGCTGGTGCGCGAGGGCAAAAGCCTGCTGGCTTCGGGCATCACAGCGGCGCAAGGCCAGTTTGCCGAGGGCGAAGTGGTTACGGTGTACAACGCCGAGGGCACGCATATTTTGGGCAAAGGACGGGTGAAAACCGATGCAGGCCGCTTGAACGCCCTGCTGGCCGCGCCCAAACCCAAAGGCGTGGTCATCCACCGTGATGATTGGATTACCGTTACGCCCGAGTTGGAATTGTTTTTTGCATGAGATTTGAGCCCGTAGGTCGGATACTCGTATCCGACAACCCCGCTTTTCAGGCTGCCTTTACCCCGCAATAAAAACCACAAAGGAGAAAAATGACCCCCACCCAAACCCTGTTCGAGCAAGTCAAACGCGCGAAAAATCGGTGAACACCGCCGATACGCCAACCAAAAACCGCGCCCTGGCCGCGATGGTCGACGCGCTGGTCGCGGCCACGAACAACATTCTTGCCGCCAACCGCGCCGATATGGAAGCCGCCGCCGCGCATCTTTCCGCCGCCATGCTCGACCGTTTGCGCCTGGACGAAGCGCGGATTGCGGCGATGGTCGAGGCATCCGCGCGCTCATTCCGCTGCCCGATCCGGTGGGCGAAACGCTGGATACGCGCACGCTGTCCAACGGCTTGGCCATCCGCAAAATCCGCGTGCCGCTGGGCGTGGTCGGCATTATTTACGAGAGCCGCCCGAATGTGACGTCCGATGCCGCCGCGCTGGCGCTCAAAAAGCGGCAATGCGGTGGTGTTGCGCAGCGGCAAAGAAGCCTACCGCTCGCCGCCGCGATTGTCGCCGCGCTCAAAGCGCGTTGGCTTCAGACGGCATTTCGCCCGAGTGCATTCAGCTTGTGGAAGACACCAGCCGCGACAGCGCCCACGCGATGATGAAAGCCGTGGGCTACTTGGATTTGCTGATTCCGCGCGGCGGCGCGGGGCTGATCCGCGCAGTGGTGGAAAACGCGCATGTGCCGGTCATCGAAACGGGCACCGGCATCTGCCATGTGTACATCGACCGCGACGCCGATTTGGACATGGCCTTAAACATCATCGACAACGCCAAAACCAGCCGCCCGTCGGTGTGTAATTCGGCCGAAGTGTGCTTTGGTGCACCGCGACATCGCCGCCGAATTTCTGCCGCGTATGCAGCAGCGTTTGGTGGCTGAGCGGCAGGCGCAGGGTTTGACGCCGGTGGCGCTGCGTTTGGACGGTGCCGCGCGGCAATGGATTAGCGGGCCAAGCCGCCGCCGAAGCCGATTTTTGACACCGAGTTTTCCGACTATATTTTTGGCGGTGAAAATCGTGGATTCGGTTGAAGCAGCCGTTGCCCATATCGACGCGCACAGCACGCGCCACTCCGATGCCATCGTTACCGCCAATGCCGACACCGCCCGCTATTTCGCCGCCCAAGTGGACAGCGCCGCCGTGTATGTCAACGCGTCCACCCGCTTCACCGACGGTGGCGAATTCGGCCTCGGCTGCGAAATGGGCATCTCCACGCAAAAACTCCACGCCCGCGGCCCGATGGGGCTCGAAGAGATGACGACTTACAAATACATCGTCGAAGGCAGCGGCCAGATACGTTAAAAGTGCCGCCCGCAGGCAGCCTGAAAAGGTTTTCAGGCTGCTTTTTGCTTTCAGGCTGCCTGCGCCAAAGCAGCCTCGAAAGCCCGCTGCCGCGCTATAATCTGCCTGTTAGACACGCCAAAACGCAAAGGAAACGACTATGCCCGAATCCAACCGCATTCTGTGCCGCGAAACCAGCCTGCTGGCCTTTAACCGCCGCGTTTTTGGCGCAGGCGTGGGACGAGAGCCTGCCGCTTTTGGAGCGGCTGCGTTTTTCTGTGCATCGTGTCGTCCAATCTCGACGAATTTTTTTGAAGTACGCATGGCGCGGCTCAAGCGCCAAGAGCGCGAGCAGCCGGACATCCTGTTTGATTCCCGGTCTGACGCCGGCGCAGACCATCGCCGCGGTGGGCGCGGAAGCCAAAAAGCTGATCGGCGAGCAGTATCGCCTGTTTAACGATGTGCTGGTGCCGGCGCTGGAGCGCGAAAACATCCGCTTTGTGCGCCGCAAAGACTGGACGCCCGAGCAGCGCGCGTGGATCGAAGGCTATTTCAACCGCGAGCTGCCGCCCATTCTCACCCCCATCGGCCTGGACGCTTCCCACCCGTTCCCGCGCCCGCTCAACAAATCGCTCAATTTCCTGGTCGAACTCAGCGGCAAAGACGCTTTCGGCCGCGCTTCGGCATGGCGGTGGTGCAGGCGCCGCGCATTCTGCCGCGCGTGGTGCGGCTGCCTGAAGACATCAGCGGCGGCGGCGAAGCCTTTGTATTTTTGTCGTCGATACTGCACGAATATGTGCACAAACTCTTTCGCGGCATGGCGGTGGAAGGCTGCCACCAGTTCCGCCTGACCCGCGACAGCGCGCTGATGGTGGACGAAGAAGACCTGCGTAACCTGCGCACCGCCATCAAAAACGAATTGCACGACCGCGAATTCGGCGACGGCGTGCGCCTGGAAGTGGCCGAAGGCTGCCCCGAGCATCTTTCCGATTTTCTGCTGGCGCACTTCGGGCTGGCGCGCAGCGACCTTTACCGCGTGGACGGGCCGGTGAATCTGGTGCGGCTGATGGCGGTGCCCGATATGATCGACCGCCCCGATCTGCGCTTTTACCCCTTATACGCCGCAGTTTCCCGCCGATCTGAATCCCAGCGAATCGATGTTCGACCAAATCGCCGCGCGCGATATTCTGCTGCACCACCCCTACCAGTCTTTCGATCCCGTGATCCAGTTTGTGCACGACGCCGTGCGCGATCCTGACGTTGTCGCCATCAAAATGACCATCTACCGCACCAGCACCCATTCCGAGCTGGCGCGCGCGCTGATGGCTGCCGCGCTCGCCGGCAAGCAGGTAACGGTAGTCGTCGAACTGATGGCGCGCTGACGAAGCCAATAATGTGAACTGGGCGGGGCGGCTGGAAGAAGCCCGGCGCCCACGTGGTGTACGGCGTGTTCGGCTACAAAGTCCACGCCAAAATGGCGCTGGTCATCCGCCGCGAAAACGGCAGCCTGAAAAGCTACGCCCATCTGGGCACCGGCAACTACCACCAGGGCACGTCGCGCATCTACACCGATTTCGGCCTGTTCACCGCCGATACCGCCATCACCCGCGATGTCAACGCACTCTTTATGGAAATCACCGGCTTAGGCCAGGCCACCAAGCTGAAAAAAGTGTACCAAAAGCCCGTTTACCCTGCACAAAATGGTGATGGACGCCATCGAACGCGAAACCGCCAACGCCGCCGCCGGCCGCCCCGCCCGCATCATCGCCAAAATGAATTCGCTGATCGAGCCGCAGGTCATCGAAGCGCTCTACCGCGCCAGCGCTGCCGGCGTCGAAATCGACCTGATCGTGCGCGGCATGTGCGCCCTGCGCCCCGGCGTGCCCGGCCTGTCCGACAACATCCGCGTGCGCTCGGTAATCGGCCGCCTGCTCGAACACGCCCGCGTCTGTACTTTTTACAACGGCGGCGCCGAAGACGTGTACATCGCCAGCGCCGACTGGATGGGGCGCAACTTCTTCAACCGCATCGAAACCGCCACCCCGTGCTCGACCCCGCGCTCAAAGCGCGTGTCATCCGCGAGGCCTGCAACTGGCGCTCGCCGACACCGCCAAAGCCTGGCAGATGGACGGCAGCGGCCACTACGAACGCATCCGCCCCGCCGCCGGCGAAGCCCCCGCCGGCGTACAGGAAACCCTGCTGGCCGAATACGCCTGCTGACGCTCCCCAGCCGTTTTCAGGCTGCCCGACGATACGCAGGGCAGCCTGAAAAAGCAAAAGCAACCTGAAACCTTTCGAGGCTGCCTGATTCCGTTTTTACCGAACCGAAAGGAAACCCATGAAACCCCGTCTAACCGCCCTTGCCGCCGCGCTGCTGCTGGCCGGTACCGCCCACGCCGGCAGCCTGAAAAGCCTGCCGCTGGACGATGCCGGCTGCGCGAAAAATCTGGAACTGCAGCGCGGCGAGCGCTACCGCATCAACAGCCGCGCCAAGGACGTCCTGCTGGTCATCTCCGAGAAGGTCGGTTTCAGCGTGCACACTTTGGGCGGTAAACCGCTGCCCGTCGAAACCCGCCGTGTGATGGACAACGGCCCGCCCTTTGATTCCGTCCGCGCCGCGCGCCTGAAAAAAAGGGCGTTTTGTCTTAAACATCACCCAAAGCGGCACCGCTTCGCTTATCTGCGTTCATGCCGACGGCTGAACGCGGGTTTTGCTGCCGCCAAAAAGGCAGCCTGAAAGCCTTTCAGGCTGCTTTCTCCTCCCTTAACAGAAAGGAAATCCCATGAAATCCCGTTTCGCCCTTCTCACCGCCTTGCTGCTGCTGGCTGGCGCTGCCCACGCCGGCAGCCTGAAGAGCCTGCCGCTGGACGATACCGGCTGCGCCGAAAACCCTGAAACTGAAAAAGCGGCCAGCGCTACCGCATCGACAGCCGCTCCGACGATGCCCCTGCTCACCGTGGACGGCGATGCCGGCTTTGCCGTACGCAACGCCAAAGGCCGCCGCCTGCCCTCCGAGCTCGGCCACGACGGCGACAGCGGCGCCGCATTCCGGTTGTCGAACTGAACAAAGGCCGCTACACCTTCAGTGTAAGTAAAAGCGGTACCGTCAAACGCATCTGCGTCAACGCCGCCAACTAAGCCCTGCCGTTTGGCAGGGAGCGGGCAGGCCGCCCCCAAAAAAAGCAGCCTGAAAACCGAAATCCGGCTTTCAGGCTGCTTTTTGCCAATGAAACCGGCTGCTACAGCCCCAAATCCCAGTTGCCGACGTCGGGTTCGACGCAGAAGTCGTCGTGGCAGTTTTCGTAGTAGCGGAAGACCGCGTCGATCACTTCGTCTTCGCTGTCGCACAGGCGGATAAGCTGCATGTCGTCTTTTGCCGATCAGGCCGCGCTCGGCGAGCTGCTGCTGCATCCACTCGAGCAGGCCGCGCCAGAATGCGCTGCCGACGAGAATAATCGGCCGCTGCGGGATTTTGCCGGTTTGCACCAGCGTCAGGCTTTCAAAAAATTCGTCGAGCGTGCCGAAGCCGCCGGGCATCACGATATAGGCCAGCGCGTGTTTGACAAACATCACTTTGCGCGGGAAAATGCTGGAAGGTTACCGACAAATCCTGATAGGGATTGGCGTGCTGCTCGTGCGGCAGCACGATGTTGAGACCGACGGCGGGACTGCGGCCGGCGTGCGCGCTCTGTTGGCGGCTTCCATAATGCGGGGCCGCCGCCGGAAATCACGGCGAAACCGGCGTCGGAGAGTTTGCGCGCCAGGCTTTCGGCAAACAGGCAGTCAGGATGGTCGGCGGCTGGGCGGGCGCTGCCGTAGATGCTCACCGCCGGCTGCACCGCGCGCAATTCTTCGCCGGCCTGGACGAATTCGGACAGGATTTTCAGCAGGTGGTAGCTTTTCGCGCGCGCCGATTTCGCGGCGCTGGGTTTCCGGCAGCATCGGCTGCGGCAGTTTGTGTTGCAGGGGTCATGCTTGGCTCCGATAGAGTTTTTCAGGCTGCCTGCGGGGCAAGGCAGCCCTGAAAGACGGGGAAAACGGCTAGCCGCGCGCGCCGATGGTACGCTCTGCGGGCGGCGACAGATGGCTTAAGCCAGGCAGGCTGGCAAAGCCTTCTTCGCGCACGATGCGGCAGAAGTCGCGCAGATAAACGCGCTTGGCGTCTTCGCTGCGGATGGCGGCATACAGTTCGCTCTGCAGCGGCGTATCGCCGATTTGGCGGGTAACGATGTAGTTTTTTCTCACACAGGGCATCACCGACCATCACGGCAGCGCGGCGATCCCGCGGCGGCTGGTCCACCAGCTGCACGATGGCGATGGTCAGCTCGCTGTGGCGGCGCGCCGGATTGACGCCCTGCGGCAGCAGCACTTTGCGCAGCAAATCGAGCATATCGTCGGGCACCGGATAGCTGATCAGGGTTTCGTCGGCAAAGTCCTGCGCCTGCCACACTTCTTTGCCGGTCAGCGGATGGTCGGGCGCGCAGATGCCGACCATTTCGTAGGCAAACAGCGGCTCGTAGGCGATGTCTGCCTGCGGCACCGCTTCGGACACAATCGCCACGTCGGCGCGGCGGCTCAGCAGCAGGCCGACCGGATCGGCCTGGAAGCCGGACACAATGTCCAATTCCACCTGCAGCCATTGCGGGCGGAACACGCCCATCGCCGGCATCAGCCAGTCGAAGCAGGTATGGCATTCCACCGCCAGCCGCAACTCGCCCGCTTCGCCGTGGACAATCTGGATCAGGTCGCGCTCGGCGTCGGCCACGCGCGCAGCAGCTCGCGTGCCAGCTTCAGCAGCCGCTCGCCGGCCGGCGTAAAGCGCAGCGGAGCCGACTTGCGCTCAAACAGCGGCGTTTCAAAATGGTTTTTCCAGTAGCCGGATCTGGTGCGAGAGCGCCGACTGGGTGAGAAACACCCGCTGGGCGGCCAGCGACACGCTGCCCGGTTTCCTGCAGGGCGACTAGGGTGCGCAGATGGCGCAGTTCGACTATCGATTCCATAAGGCGGATTTTTCAGGCTGCCTGTGCGGCATTAAACGAAGCAAAGCGCAAAACAAACGCGGGCGGATGCCCTGCGGTACGCATTCTACACGTTTCAGGCTGCCTTTTGCTTTTACACCGCCGAAGGCAGCCTGAAAGTGCGGTATCATCGCGCGTTTGTTTTTCAGGCTGCCCCATTCGAAAGGAAACCCCATGACCCGCAACGAACAACTTTTCACCCGCGCCAAAAACATCATTCCCGGCGGCGTCAATTCGCCCGTGCGCGCCTTCGGCAGCGTCGGCGGCGTGCCGCGCTTTATCCAAAAAGGCCGAGGGCGCCTATGTGGGGATGCCGACGGCACGCGTTATATCGATTATGTCGGCTCATGGGGGCCGGCGATTGTCAGCCACGCGCATCCCGAAGTGATTGAAGCCGTGCGCGAAGCGGCGTTGGGCGGGCTGTCGTTCAGCGCGCCCACCGAGGGCGAAATCGTGATTGCCGAAGCCATCGCCAAACTCGTGCCCAGCGTCGAACAAGTGCGCCTGGTCAGCTCGGGCACAGAAGCCACCATGTCGGCCATCCGCCTGGCACGCGGCTTTACCGGCCGCGACAAAATCATCAAATTCGAGGGCTGCTACCACGGCCATTCCGACAGCCTGCTGGTGAAAGCGGGCAGCGGCCTGCTCACCTTCGGCAACCCTGTCGTCCGCCGGCGTGCCCTGCCGATTTCACCAAGCACACGCTGGTGCTGGAATACAACAACGTTGCCCAGCTTGAAGAAACCTTCGCGCAAATCGGCGGCGAAATCGCCTGCGTCATCGTTGAGCCGTTTGCGGGCAATATGAACTTGGTAAGGCCGTCTGAAAGCTTTGTCCAAGCCTTGCGCGAACTCACCGCCAAACATGGCGCGGTATTGATTTACGACGAAGTGATGACCGGATTTCGTGTCGCGCTCGGCGGCGCGCAGTCGCTGCACGGCATCGCCCGATTTGACCACCATGGGCAAAGTGATCGGCGGCGGTATGCCGCTGGCGGCGTTTGGTGGGCGCAAAAGACATATAGCTGCCATCTCCCGCTCGGCGGCGTGTATCAGGCCGGCACTTTGTCGGGCAACCCCGTCGCCGTCGCCGCCGGTTTGAAAACGCTGGAAATCATCCAGCGCCCCGGGTTCTACGAAAACCTGGCCGCGCGTACCGAACAGCTGGTGCAAGGCTTTCAGGCTGCCGCCGCAGCCGCAGGCGTCGCATTCTGTGCCGACAGCGTGGGCGGCATGTTCGGCCTGTATTTTTGCCGACGGCCTGCCGCGCAACTACGCCGACATGGCACGCTCCAACGTGGACGGCTTCAAAACCTTCTTCCACGGCATGCTGGATAAACAAGTCGCCTTCGGCCCTCAGCCTACGAAGCCGGTTTTCGTCTCCGCCGCGCATACGACTGAGTTAATCGACGAAACCATCGCCGCCGCGAAAGAAGTGTTTAAGGCGATGACCGTCTGAAAAAACAATCTGCCAGAAAGTAGCCTGAAAGCGGGAAAACCGGCTTTCAGGCTGCTATGTTTTACATCGAAGTATCCCCGAACCAGGCTTTACGAAACATGATCGGATACACCGTGACCGTGGCAACAGCATCGGCAGCCAGAGCCAATGGGGTGAGCAGGGCGGCGGCGACTTTATTGCCGGCGGGGCGGATTTGCCGTAAGAGCGGCTAATTGCACCGGCAGACGGCTCTCGAAACGGTATTCGGCAGGAACTTTCAAATTGCCGACGGCGTACATTTTTCCGGTAACCGCGCTGCAGGTTTCGTAGCCGTCCGGTTTTTGTCAAAAGCCAAAAGCGGCCAATTGCTTTGGCTTCGGCGGGATTGTCGGTTTGGTAGCCCAGGCAGTATTCGCTGCGGAACGAGCCTTTCTTCTTCGCGAGCGTTCTAAAACAAAAGGTGTTGTTTTTGTAGCGCTTGTTTTGCTTCAAGATTGCCCTTTGCTTTTTAAAAAGAAAAAGGCTTTTGGGAAATTGCGCGCGCAGTTGTGCCAAACGCCGCGTGTTTTCCTCTCCCTGGTCTAAAACGTACCAGTATTTTTCGCCCACCAGTATCAGGCTGCCTTTTTAACTGGCTGCTGTCGGCGGCAACGGCAAAAGGCGGTGATGTTGTCGCTCTCGTCTGCGGCAAATTCGTACTGGTCGCCGGTACCATGCGCTCCCACATGATGCCGAGTCATGCAGCCGCCCAGCAGCAGGCAGGCGGCAAGGGTGGGGATAAGGGCTTTTTCATGGGGGTTCCTTTGTGTGTTAGGGTCTGCAGAATGTAGCACACGATGCCGATTGGGCAGCCTGAAAGCGGTTTTGCCGTTTTTCAGGCTGCTTTTTGTGTCTTTTGCGCCGTGTTTTTGTGTGCGGCGGCGCAAAACGGGAGCGGATTGTCGTTTGATTTCGCATCTTCGGCTACAACTGTCGCTGTTTGGGGCAGCCTGGAAACTTTTCAGGCTGCCTTTTACGCTTTTATAGTATTGTGTAGGTTTGTGTTATCTTAATGCCGGTGCCGCAGCATGGCGGTGCCGTGTTACCAAGAAAAACCATTAGGGAGAGATTTATGAATCATCCCACTTCGTCCGCGCCGGACAAGCGCCAGCCGGACAATGTCGAGCTTTTGAGCGCGCAGGCACCGATTACCAATTTCCGCGGCCTGCTGAGTTGCGCTGGTGGCGGCAGCGGTAAGCGCGGCGCTCTATCAGATCCTGCCTTACGAGAGCAATGTCAATAAAGGGCTGTGCATTTTGGCGCTTGTGGCGATTATGTGGTTTACCGAAGCGGTGCACATCACCGTAACCGCGCTGATCGTGCCGCTGTTTTGCTATCTTGTTTCAGATTCCCGAAATGGGCACCAAGCAGGCGCTGGCGGGCTTTGCCGACCCGATTATCTATGTGTTTTTCGGCGGCTTCGCGCTGGCGACGGCGCTGCATATGCAAAGCTCGACCGCAAAATCGCCGTGTGGCTGATTTCGCTTTCGCGCGGCAATACTTTTGTCGCAGTGCATCTTTTGTTTTTTTGGTTACGGCGGTGCTGTCGATGTGGATCAGCAATACGGCAACGGCGGCGATGATGCTGCCGCTGGCAATGGGGCTGATGAGCCATCTGGACAAGGAAAAAGACCGCAATACTTTCGTATTCGTGACTGTTGGGCATCGCCACTGCGCCAGCATCGGCGGCTGGGTACGGTGGTCGGCTCGCCGCCGAACGCGATTGCCGCCAAGGCGCTGGGCTGGATTTTTGCCGGCTGGATGAAGTTCGGCCTGCCGATGATGCTGGCGCTCTTGCCGCTGATGCTGTTTTTCGCTGTTTATCGTGCTCAAACCCAATCTGTCGGCCAAAGTGCAGGTGGAACACGAAGACATTCCGTGGACGCTGCACCGCGTGATTGCGCTGCTGATTTTTCTGGCCGCTGCGGTGGCGTGGGTGCTGGGCAAGCAGATTGAAGAGCGTTTCGGCATCAAAAACCCCGATACTTTCGTGGCATTGACTGCGGCGGTGGCGGTGGTGGTGTTCGGCGTGGTGCGCTGGCGCGAAGTGGCGCGCAATACCGACTGGGGCGTGCTGCTGCTCTTGGCGGCGGCATCACGCTGAGCACGCTGCTGCAAAAATCGGGCGCTTCCGCCGCGCTGGGGCAGGAAATGGCCGCGCTTTCGTACTCGCCCATCCGTTTATTGTGATTTTTGGCGGTATCGACCTTTATCATTTTCCTTACCGAGTTCACCAGCAACACCGCTTCCGCCGCGCTTATTGGTGCCGGTGTTTGCCAGCGTTGCCGAGCAGATGGGCATGCCCAAGGAAGTGCTGGTGATGGTCATCGGCATCGGCGCGTCTTGTGCCTTTATGCTGCCGGTGGCGACGCCGCCGAATGCGATTGTGTTCGGCACCGGCATCGTTACCCAGCGCGATATGCTTAAAGTGGGCATGGTGCTGAACCTGCTTTCAATCGCGCTGCGGTGGCGGCGTGGGCGTATTTCTTTTTGATGTAGCTTGCCAAGCGCAAAAAGCAGCCTGAAACGGGAAAAACCGTTTCAGGCTGCTTTTCAGGCTGCCTGCCGATGCCGCAGGCAGCCTGAAAACGTTTATTCCGCTTCCGCTTCTTCCGCTTCGGCGAGCAGCGCCAGCAGTTCGGCGCCGTAGCGTTCGCTTTTTCTTCATTGATGCCGTGCACGGTTTGCAGCTCGGGCAGGGTTTGCGGGCGGCGGGCGGCGAGGGCGCGCAGGGTGATTTTGCTGAGTATTTGGTGTTCGGCCAGCTCTTGGGCGCGGGCGGTGTCGGCGCACCAGCGGTTCAGGCGGCGCATGGTGGCGCGCTCGCGCTTGGCTTCGGGCGGCAGGCTGCGGGCGTAGGGTTGGCAGACTTCGAGTATGGCGGCGCCGTATTTGGCGATGCGCACGGCGCCGAGACCGTAAACGGCGGCCAGGTCGGCGTCGGTTTCGGGGTGAAGGCAACCATGTCGCGCAGGCTGTCGTCGGGGCAGATGCTGTGCTCAGGGGCAGCCTTCGGCATCGGCGGTTTCGCCGCGCCATTGGGTGAGCGCCTGCCACAGGGCGCGGTCGCGGCTGCTGTGGAGAAATTCGTCTTCGGGGTTTTCAGACTGCTTTGGCGGGGCTTTCAGGCAGCCTGAAAGCGCTGCCGCCGCTATCGGTTTCGCTGCCGATACCGCGGCAGATTTCCGAGAATTTCGCTGCCGAATTTGTCGATTTTCGGCGTCGCCCAAAGCCATAGACCTGATGCAGGGCATCGCTGGTTTCAGGCTGCGTTTGGACGATGCTTTGCAGGGTTTTGTCGCCGCAGATGATGTAGGCGGGGACGTTGTCGCGCGGGCGCGTTCGCTGCGCCATTGTTTGAGCGCCTGCCACAGCCGCTCTTCGCGCTCGGTGCGCAGCCATTCGCTTTTTGCGGTACTTGGGTGGCGGATTTTTCGCGTTTGAGCGTGCGCAGCATCACGTGCTGTTCGCCTTTGAGTACGGCGCGGGCGGCGGGGTGAGCAGCAGTGCCTGGTGGTTGGCGGTGTCGTTGTCGAGCAGCCCCAGGCCGATGCACTGGCGGGACGATGGCGCGCCAGTCTTTGTCGCTGCGTTTGGCGCCGATGGCGAAGGTGGAGAGTGTGTGGTGGACGTTGCAGCGGATCCAGTCGTCGTCTTTGCCGCGCAGCACGTTGATCACATAGCTGGCGGCAAAGCTCTGGCCGACGCGGTACACGCAGCTCAGCAGCTTTTGCACGTCTTCGGTGGCGTCGAAGCGCTCGGGCGGGTGCAGGCAGTTGTCGCAGTTGCCGCAGGGTTCGGACGTTTCGCCGAAGTGGCGCAGCAAGAGCTGGCGGCGGCAGCCGGCGGTTTCGCAGACGTCGAACATGGCGTTGAGCTTTTGGATTTCGATTTGCTTTTTGCCAGTCGTCGGCGCCGCTTTCCTGGAATGCGCTCTTTCAGGAGTACGAGATTGTTCATGCCGTAGCACAGCCAGCTGGCGGCGGGCAGGCCGTCGCGACCGGCGCGGCCGCTTTCCTGATAGAAGTGTTCGATGCTCTGCGGCATGTCGAGATGGCAGACAAAGCGCACGTCGGGTTTGTCGATGCCCATGCCGAAGGCGACGGTGGCGACGATGATGATGATGCTGTCTTCGCGGATAAAGCGGCTTTGGTTGGCGCTGCGGGTGTCCATGCTCAGGCCGGCGTGGTAGGGGCAGGGCGTTGAAGCCGTTTTCGCAGAGAAAGGCAGCCACGTCTTCCACGCTTTTTGCGGCTTAAGCAGTACACGATGCCGCTGTCGCCGGCGGGACGGCGCTTGAGAAAGTCCAAAAGCTGCTTTTTTTGCCGTTGTTTTTCGATGATTTGGTAGTAGATGTTCGGCCGATCGAAGCTCGAGACGAACTCGGGGACCGGACTGCAGGTGCAGATAGTGTTTGATGTCGGCGCGGGTTTCGGCGTCGGCGGTGGCGGTGAGTGCGATGCGCGGCACGGCCGGATAACGCTCGGCCAGTAGCCCCAATGCGCGGTATTCGGGCGAAAGTCGTGCCCCCACTGGCTCACGCAGTGGGCTTCGTCGATGGCAAACAGGCTGACGGCGGTATGGTCGAGAAAAACGCAGAAAACGCTCGGAAACCAGCCGCTCGGGGGCAACGTACAGCAGTTTCAGGCTGCCTTCGCGGATGTCGTCGGCCAGATCGCGCACCGTTTGCGGCGGCGTGCTGTGCACCGCCGCCGCATGCACGCCGGCCGCACGCAGCGCGGCTGCTTGAGTCGTCCATCAGCGCAATCAGCGGCGACACCACCACCGCCGTGCCTTCGCGCAGCAGCGCCGGAATCTGATAGCACAGAGACTTGCCGCCGCCGGTGGGCATCAGCACCAGCGCGCTGCCGCCGCCGGCAAGCGTATGCGACAATCTCAGCCTGGCGGCCGCGGATTCAGGATAGCCGAAAAACGTCGCGCAGGATCTGCAGGGCGCTGGAATGGGGCATGGCGGGCTTACCTTCAGGGCAGGTTCGTGGCAAAATCGCGATTTTTAACATTTCCAGGCAGCCTGAAGAAGCTGTTTTCAGGCTGCCCTGAAAGCGCAACCGCTGGAGAGCGCCCATGAAGCCACTACTGCCCGCCATTCTCGCCACCGCCCTGTTGCTGTCCGCCTGCGCGGGCGACGGGCCGGTACAGTCAAACCGCCCGACGACCCCGCCGCCAAAGCGCTCGGCATCTGGAAAGACCTGGGCGACATCCGCGACGGAAACATCCGCGCCGCCTACGACACGCGCAGCATCAAACGCAGCGGCGACACCGTGCGCCTGCGCGACCGCAAAATCGTGCTCAAGCCGGAAAAAGAGAGCTACCACAACACGCCGCGTTTCCAAACCGCCATCGGCGAATGGGAATTGGACTGCAAAAAACGCACCTTCCGCCTGCTGGAAATCCACCTGTGGGACGAAAAACAAAAACTGGTATCGCACCGCAAATACACCGCCGCCCAAGCGCCCTGCCCGCCCGGTAGTGCCCAACAGCCCGGCACTCAAACAGCTCGAGCTGGCCTGCGGCTCTTAAATGTCCGTCTGAAAAAGGCAAAAGCAGCCTGAAAACCGTATTGGCGGTTTTCAGGCTGCTTTTTGGGGTTTGGATAGGGTGGAAACGGTACAGTATTGTAGCTTGGGTCGAGACCCAACATGGTAGAACACCCATTGCGGATGTTGGGTTTAGCAACCCAAGCTGCATCCTGCTGAAAAACAGCATAAAGGTAGCCCAAAAACTTTGTTATCGGTTTTCAGGCTGCTTTTTGATTTGGGACGGGGTGGAATCGGCGCTGGTTTTTGGTGCGCGGGGCGCACCCTGACTGCTGCATCCCGCCGCAATCCCTGCTGTAGGGTGCGCCCCGCGCACCGTTTTGCGTTTGGCGGCGGTTTTCAGGCTGCCGGCGTTTCGTCTTCGTCTTCCAGCGCTGCCTGCAGGGCGGCTTCGATGCGGTCGGCGTCGAAGGATTTGGCGATCAGCTCGAAGCGGCTGTCGCGGCGCCAGGCGACTTGTTGGCGCCCCACTGGTACCGTCGGTCCAGTTGAGCCAGACCCAGGTGCCGAGCACTTGGAATACGCCTTTGGCGCGCACCAGGCCGTCGGCGAGCGCGGGCAGTTCGTCGAAAAAGCGGGTGAGCCGCTCGCCGTCGAAATTGCGGCCAGCGGGGAAGGTGTAGCCTTGCGACTGGAAGCCGAGGTGTTTTCCGGCAGCACTTTGACGCGGTAGCGCGATTTTTCCGCCACCGGCAGATCGGCCAGGCGATGTCGATTTCGGCGTTTTTGCACTTCGCCACCAGCGTTTTCGGCGGAAACAGCGCGGCGGCCTGCTTGCGGAAGGTCTCGAGCGTGGCGGCATCGCACAGGTCGGTTTTGTTGGCGACCAAAACGTCGCACACGCCGACTTGGTCTTTGTAGAGCGGGTTGGCGGCGTAGTCGGGATTGGTGAACTGGCGCGGATCGACAAGGGGTGAAGACGGCGGCGATTTCCAGCGCGTCGGCAAACTCGGGAGATTTGAGTTCGTCGATTACGCCGGCGGCATGCGCCAGCCCGCTGGCTTCGATCAGGGATGCGCTCGGGGCGGCGCTTGGCGAGCATTTTGCGCACGGTGTCGCCCATCTGACCGCCGGCGGTGCAGCACAGGCAGCCGCCGGAGATTTCGGCCACCGGAATGCCGTTGTCGGCCAGTACCGCGCCGTCGATGCCGATTTCGCCGAATTCGTTGACGATCAGCAGCCATTGTTCGGCGGGGCTTTTTGCTGCAGCAGGCGGCGCAGGGCGGTGGTTTTGCCGGTGCCGAGAAAGCCGGAAAACAGGTGGACTTTGGTTTTTAATGACATTTGGCGCAGATTCCGGTGAGAACGACGTGTTCTTCGTTGAGATTGAAGCCGCCGGCGGCAACGGCCGAGCGCAGCGCCGCCCATTCGGCGGTCAGGCTTTGCTCGTCCACCGCGCCGCATTCGGTGCAGACCAAAATGAAGCTGCTGTTGTGTTCTTGGGCGCCGGCGTGGCAGTGGCTGTCGCAGTCGTGGCGGGCGTGGGTGCACAGCACATAGCCGTTGACGGCGGGGATTTTGTGCAGCACGCCGTGTTCCGCCCAAAAGTCGAGCGCGCGGTAGGCGGTGGGCGGGGCGACTACCGAGGCGCTGCTGCGCTGCATCTGCGCCAGCACGGTATGAGGCTTTGATCACGCCGTCGAACTCAAGCACGATGTCGAGCACCTGCTCGCGCAGGGGGTAATCTGCAGGCCGCTTTTGCGGCATTGGTCGAGGATTTTTGTTTGGTTTCCATAATGTGCTGCCTGAAAAAGATGCACCATTATATAGGGAAACGCGCGGCTTTTTCAGGCTGCCGCGGCTGCGGCAGCGTTTTTGCCGCTATACTGCGTGCCGCCGGCAGCCTGAAAGCCTTTCAGGCTGCCTTAAAGCCGGAACAACACACGATGAACCAGCCCCTTTTTCTTCGCTTTTTGATGATGTGCGGCGGCGGCATGCGCTTCGGTGCCTATTTGGGCGCTTATGCCGCTTTGCAGCGAGCGGCACTGCCGCCCCGACGCGCTGCTGGCATCCTGCGGCGGCGGTTTTGCCGCGCTCACGGTGGCGCTGGCGCCGCAGCCGGAAGATGCCCGCCGCCTGCTGTGTTCGCCGGCGATGCACCGCGTGCTGATGCTGGCGCGCGCATCGTCGGCGCCGCGCCGGCAGACGCTTTTTCAGGCCGCTTATCGCTGGTATTCTGTACCGTTCGCCGCAGCGGCTGGCGCGTTATCTGGCGGCGGAGGGCTTCGATCATCTGACGGACGAACTGGCGCGGCTGGCGCTGTTTGCGCTGGCCGACGGCGAAAACGCGCACAACTGGCTCGATCCGCTGTTTTCAGGCTGCCGGCGGCATTCGGGCGGATGCGCCCGCGCTGCTGATCTCGCCGCGCGGCTGGAAAAACGAAAACGGCCGGCCGCGGCTGCGCCAGTTGCTGTTCGCCCCGAGCGCTCAGGCGCCGCTGCCGGCGGTGCCGATCTGCGCCACCGCCGCGCTGTCGCCGCGGATTGCCGCCGCCGTCGAAATACGGCCGCTTCAGGATTGGCAGGCGGCGCTGTATGCCACCATCAGCGATATGTATTATCTGGCGCCGCTGCCCGCGCCCGAGGGCGGCGTGTATCTGGGCGGTGTGGTCGATCTGCTGCCTATCGACGGGCAGGCGGCGCTGGCCGGCACCGTGTACGCCGGCACAAACCGCCCTACAGCGCGCCCTTGCCCTGCCCGCCATCGCCCGCGTGCTGGGTTTCGACGCCGAAGCGCGCCGCCTGCAGGCTGCCGCTTTTTGCCGCCCCCGCCGGCCGCATCCTGCGCCTGCCGTTTGCCGACATCCGCACGCGCTGCGCGGGCACTGCCCGAGCCGCCGCTTCCAGCCTGCGCAGCGACCGCATCGAACCGCAGGCCGTGCCGTATGCCGCTTTCGCCGCGCAAATGGCGCGCGCAGTGGGACTACGGCTACCGGCGGGCGCAGCAGATGCTGGAGTAGGCAGCCTGAAAGGCTTGGCAAAGCCAGAACCTTATCCGAATGGCGGCAGTGATTGCTTTCAGGCTGCTTTGGGCATTTTGCAAAGCAGCCTGAAAACGGCAGATGGCACTTCAAACGCAAAAAAACAGCCTGGAACGGCTTTCAGGCTGCTTTTGAGGGTAGGGCAGCCTGAAACGCCTTTGCGCTTTCCGCTACAATGCCACTGTTTTTACCGCGGGCGCCGCGTTTTCAGGCTGTCTTGCCCGTTCAACCGTTCCCAGCAAAGGAGCCGATATGGAATCCCAACCCGCCATTCTGATTATCGGCGGCAGCAGCAGCATCGGGCTGGCGCTGGCACGGCGGCACGCGGCCGAAGGCTGGCGGGTGGCGGTGGCTGGCAGCACGCCGCCAAGCTCGAGAGCATACGCGCCGAGTTTCCGGCGTGGCAGACTTTCGCTGCCGACTTGCGCGATGCGGAAGCAAGGCAGCGGCTGCTTGCCGACATCGACGCCGCCGGCCTGCGCTACCGGCGGGTGGTGTATGCCGCCGGCCGCTATCTCAACGAGCGGGTGTTTACATTAAACCGCGACGACAGCGCGGCGCTGCTGGCGGTCAATCTGCAGGCTTTTGCCGAGAGCTTTGCCTGGGCGGCAGCGCATCTGCAAACAGCGGCGCCGGCGGCGAAATGGTGTGCATCGCTTCGTCGGCCCGGCCTGCTCGATTATCCTATGCCAGCCTGTACGCCCAATGCAAGCGGGCGATGCTGGCCTGCGCCGATACCTACCGCACCGCGCTTGCGCCTTTCAGCATACGGGTGCTGGTCCGTCGCCCCCGGCTATGTCGATACCGCCGCCCTGCGCGCGCTCAATCGGCGGCGACGCCCGCCACAAGCCGTTTCTGGTCAGCGAGAGAGCGGGCGGTTGCCGAGATTCTCGCCGCACTCTCCGCCGGCCGCGACACGCTGGTCTTCCCCGCCGCATGCGCCTGCTGCTGCGCGCTATGCGCGCTGCTGCCCAAACCGCTGCTGGCATGGGCGATGCGCCGCAAGCTCGATAAAAGTGCTGCACCGCCTGCCCGCCGGCGGCAAACAATATGCGCGCAAAAAGCAGCCTGAAAACCATTATTCCGGTTTTCAGGCTGCTTTACTGCGTTTGTCATGCTGTTCGCCGTTTTCAGGCTGCCTGTTGCCGCCGTCTGGGTAGCGAGCGGGCAGGCAGCCTGAAAACGCGGATGCGCGGGCATCCGGTTTTTGCGAGCGGTTTAGCGTTTTTACCGGTTACGGTAGCGATCGCCAGGTTGCTGTCGCGTTTGAGCGCCACGCTCTGCACGCCTTCGGGGTGTGGATGTCGGACAAGTGCAGGATGTCGCCGGCTTGGACGTTGGCGCAGTCCAGAATCAGTGCTTCGGGGATGTTTTTCGGATCCAGAATCACGTCAACGGTGTTGCTCAGCAGCGATACGCGGCCGCTGCAGCTTCACGGCCTGTAGAGTTTTCGGCGTTGACGATGTGAACCGGCAGGCGCATGCGCAGGGTTCGTTGCTGTTTACCGCTTGGAAGTCGATGTGCAGCACTTGGCGTTTGAGAGAGTGCATCTGGGAGTCGCGCACGATAACGTCTTGGCTTTTGCCGTCGATGTTCAGGGCGAGAATGCGGTTGAAAGTTGAAGGACTCTCCAGCGCGTAGAACGTTTCTTGCTTTGTGGTCGGCGATGGCTTGGGCTTGGCTTGCCTGTCGCCGTAAACAGCGGCGGGAACTTGTCCGCTTTTGCGTAGGCGGCGGCTCGCACCAGTACCTGTATTCGCCGCGGATCGTTGCTTGGATTTCGCTGAGACATGGTTTTCCTTAAAGTGGGAAATGAAAAATACCGCCTCCGGGCTGCGACCAACCCCTGCGGCAGGTCTGTTCAGGCAGCCTGAAAAGGGCAAAAACGCTTTTCAGGCCGCCTGTTCGGTTCGGCTAGGGCAGAAACAGCGCGCCGGGCTGAACCAAATCTTCTTCGTTAAACAAATAGGACACCGATTCTTCTTCGTTGCCGATGCTGCGGCGCACGGTTTTCAGCTTTCAGCCAGGCCGGCGATGGTTACCTGGCGGATGCGGCCGCAGTTTTTCTGGCGGCGTCGCGAGCGGAATGGTGTCTGTCACCACTACCTGGTCGATATCAGATTCCGCCCAGCCGGCTGATGGCTTCGCCGGAGAAAATACCGGATGGGTGGCGTGCAGGCCAGCACGCGCTCGGCGCCGCGCTCTTTCGAGAGAGCGGGATGCGGCTTTGCGCAGGGTGTTGGCGGTGTCGACGTCATATCGTCCACCAGAATGCGGGTGCGGCCTCGGATGTCGCCGATGACGTTCATTACTTCGGCAACGGTGGCTTTTGGGGCGGCGCTTGTCGACATCGCGCCAGATCGGCGTTGAGCACTTTGGCAACGGCGCGGCGCGGAACGACGCCGCCGATGTCGGGAGCTGACCACGGTCAGGTTTTCCCAGACGCTGCTGCTGGATGTCGTGAATCAGGACCGGCGTGGCGGGGATATTGGGTCCTCCACCTGGAATATCGAAAAAGCCCTGGATTTGGTCGGCGTGCTGCGCAGATCGACGGTGAGAATGCGGTCGACGCCGGCGGAAACCAGCATAAGCCACTCGGTTTGGCGGAAATCGCGCGCGTAGCAGGCGGAACGCGGGCGGCGGTCTTGGCGGGCGATAGCCGAAGTAGGGGATGGCGGCGGTGATGCGGCCGGCGGATGCGCGTTTGAGCGCATCGACCATGGTCAGCGCCTTCCATCAGGTTGTCGTTGGTGGGCGCGCAGGTGCTGCGGGACGAAGACGTCATGCACCGCGCACGTTTTCCAGAAGCTCGATTGCGATTTCGCCGTCGGAAAATCGGTTTACCGTCGCGTTGCCCAGCGTGGTGTCCAGATGTCGGTCACGCGGTAGGCCAGTTCAGGATTGGCGCTGTCGTAAAAGCACCATCAGATTGTCGCGCTGCCATGTCGCCTTCGCTTGAAAAGTTTTACTCGAAACATACCGCTGCTTGCCTTACGCGGGCCACTCGCCCGAAAAGCCGCGGATTATACGCCGGATAGCGTAGCGGCGCATCAAAGCAAAGTTTCAGGCTGCCTTGACGCGGTTTTGCCGGTTTTGATTCTGTCAAAACAAGCCGCGTCATAGCTTTGCATACGCGCTTAGGTTTCGCTGGGGATGTGAGGATTCGAACCCACGAATGCGTCGAGTCAGAGTCCGATGCCTTAACCAGCTTGGCGAATCAAGAAACGCTGGCTGGGGATGTAGGATTCGATCTACGCGAATGCCGGAATCAAAATCCGGTGCCTTTAACCAACGCGAATCAACACTTGAAAGGATATGGCTGGGGATGGTGAGTGCGAACTCCCCGAGATGCCGGAATCAAAATCCGCCTAGCTCAACTTGGCGAATCCCCAACTCGCGCCTGCAAAAAGCAGACCCGTTAAAGGGCGGATTATGTTTGCTGGCCGGGCTGTCAAGGCTGCTTTTGCCGTTTTGGCCGCCGCTCAGGCAGCCACTGAAAACGCAGCGGGTAAGCCCGGCCGAAACCCGCCACGCACCAGCTTTTCCAGCGTTTCCGGGCGGGCGGCCGAGCACCGCTTCAGCTTCGGCCGCATTGTCGAAAGCTGGACAGGCAGGCGCCCGGAGCCGGTCATGCGCGGGTTGCCGTAATCCCGCAGCAGCCTGAAGGCGGCGGCAGCCACCGGCGGATATTCGGCCAGCACCACCGCCTGCATATCGTTGCGAAACGGCTGCAGCGCGGCAAAGACAGACGGCGGCGCAGGGTGCTGTCGCGCGGCAGGTCGGGATGGGCCGGGCTGCGCGTGGCAACGCGTGCACGTTCGGCCGCACCAGCACGCCGCCACTCGCGGCGGCAGCGCCAGCGGCGTGAGGATTTCGCCGATGCCGCGCAAACCGCGCTTTGGCCGGGCGGGAAAAACGGCGCGTCCGCGCCCAGCGTCAGGCCGGATTTTTGCAGCGCGTTTGACGGCAGGTTCAAATCCCACAGGCGGTTGAGCACCATCAGCACGGTGGCCGCATCGTGGAGCTGCCGCCGCCGAGGCCTGCCGCCGGTCGGGACGCGTTTTTCAACACGGATGTCCGCGCCCTTAGGCAGCCCGAAGGAGTTTTGCAGCGCCCGCGCCGCGTCGTACGCACAAATCCCGCTCGGGCGGCACGTCGGAGAGCGGCGTGTGCGACAGCACGATGCGGCCATCATCGCGCGGCCTCTGATCGTCAAGCGTGTCTTGCAAATCGATCAGGGTGAAGATGCTTTCCAACTCGTGATAGCGTCGGCGCGGCGGCCGGTGATGCGTCAGTCGAGAGTTGAGTTTGGCGCGGGATAGCTGGGCATAGCGTTCAGGATGGGTGTTTGGCCGGTTTCAGGCTGCCTGCGGTTTGGGGCAGCCTGCAGCGCCGTTGGAGATTAAACGGACGGCGATCGGGTTTTCAGGCTGCCTTGTTTGCGACCGCAGGCAGCCTCAAACCCTGATCAGCTGGTGCGGGCGCGGCAGCGGCCTTGTGTGTCGGCGCGCTGTGGTCGCGGCTGCGTCGCCGAATACCAGCCGCAGGTTGAGCCACCAGCACCAGCACGCGTGCCGCGTTCAGGCTGCGGCGGATGCGCCAGCGCGGCACCAGCGTGCCGCCGCTTTCGATGCGGTGCGGCAGGCCGTCGTACCCATCTCGCCGTTCGCCGCCCACAACGTCGCAGGTGGGCGATGGGCGGACGGTAGCCCAACAGCTGCTCGCTCAATCTCGTCGGGCGTGCTGCCAAGCTTCAAACTTTTTGGCCCTTTGCTGTCCACCGCCAGCACGCCCAAGTCGTCGCGGCACAGCGCTTCGACGTGTACCGCCCAGCAGTGCCGACACCAGCGGTTTCAGCGCCGCCTTTCCAGCTGTCCAGTCAAAATGGGCGTAGCTGCCTCTTTTCACTTTCATCGCCCATGCGTGCCGCTGGCGGCAAAGCGCTTTCGGCGCGTTCGGCCCGCTGCCATTCCGGACGGTTTTGGCGTGCCAGGCACGCTACGGGCGGCTGCAGGACATGCGCAGCCCGAAAGCGGCAGACAACGGTGTTCGTACGGTTCTCCAAACAAATTCCGAGCCGTTGCGCGCGTAAAGGGCACGGCGGGCATTGTAAACTCAGATGCCGCCATGACCAAAGCATGGCGGTAAAGCCGTGTTGCCCGCCGCCTTTGCTCGCCACTTTATGCGCTGCGGTTTTCGAGGCACGCTCGCGCCGAAAAAGCAGCCTGAAAGTGCCTGCGCCTCGCGGCTGGCGGCCGCCATTCGCTATATAATGGCGGCGCTTTGCCGATGTCACCGACCAAACCACCCGTTTTTCCAGAAACCACCCCGTTTTTCAGAAAGCAGAACGCAGCAGCGAGCCGCATCCAAACCGTTTTCCAAGCCCTAACGGCCGCAAAGGCGCTGATTCCTACGTTACCGCCGGCAAGTGATCCTGATCCTGACTCTCACGCTGGCGCTGGATGCACGGTGGCTTACCAAGGGCCGGTGCCGACATCATCGAGCTGGGCGTGCCCTTTCCGACCCGATGGCTGACGGCACGTCCAGCGCGCCGCCGAACGCGCGCTGCGCAGGGCGTGTCGCTGAACGACGTGCTCGCCATCGATGCGCCGCTTCCGCGAAACGCCAGACCAAAAACACGCCGGTGGTGCTGATGGGCCATCCCTATCCCGTGCACAAAATGGGTTTACGAAACCTTTGCCCGCGCCGCCGCCGGAAAGCCGAGCGTGGACGGCGTGCTGACCGTGGACGCCCGGTGGAAACCATCGAGCCGCCAGCAGCAGGCATTGCAGCAGGCGGCGGGTCTGACGTTCACATTTTCTGGTCGCTCCCACCACCGGCGAAAGAGCGCATCGCCCAAATCGCCCAGCGCGCGCCGGCGGTTTTGGTCTATTACATGTTTCGCTCAGCGCGTAACCGGCTCAGCCGAGCTCGATACCGCCGCCGCTGCCGATCCCGCCGTGCTGCGCCGCCACATCCGCATCTGATCGGCGTCGGCTTTCGGCATCAGCGGACGCGCCGCGTCTGCCGCGAAAATCGCCGCCGCGCCGGATGCCGTGATTGTCGGCAGCCGCATCGTGCGCGAAAATCGAAAGCCAATCCCGGCCGCGAAGCCGAGGCCGTTGCCGCCTTGGTTCTGGCGAACTGAAAGCGGCTGTTTGACGGCGCAGGCAGCGCTCGAAAGCCGAAAACACGCATAGCGATACGGCAGCCTGAAAACCGCCCATCCGCGCCGTCGGTTTTCAGGCTGCTTTTCTTTGCGCGCCGGCGTTTTCAGGCTGCCTTTAAACGCGGCGGCAACCGCGCATCGGCCACCGCCGTGCCCTGCCAGCATATCCCGCAGCGTGCGACGGCTGCCGACGCCACCAGCATCAGCGAGCACAGCGCCAGCAGCAGCAGTCTGCACATAGCGCGTTTGGTCAAGCTCAGATTCCAGGACGAGAAAACAGCGGCGGCGGGCGGGAAGCCAGCAGCAGGCAGAGATAAAAGCCCGCTTCGCGCACCACCGCAGCGCCGCCAGAAGCCCGCGCGCTCGCCGTTGGCACCGACGATTTTCAGGCCGAACAGCATGCTCCAGCGACCGCCCGCGCACCGCCAGCAGCGCTACTCTGCACCACCAGCAGCAGCGCCAGCAACACCATGCTCAGGACGGCGGTAGTGCCTTCTTCCGCATAGTATGCCAGACGAGCACTCGGCGGCGGGGTGTAGGGATTCCACACCAGCATAGCCAGCGTCAGCGAAGCGCCGCTCGGTTCCAGCGTAATCAGCACCGTGCAGCCGCCATGCCAGCATAAACAGCGCGTAATTGAAAAAGACGAGGCGCCGATGCGCCGCAGACGCGGTGCCGGCAGCGGCGCGTTTCCAGCTGAGGTCGGTATTCAGCGGCGGGGCGCTGAGGGCTGGGGCAGCAGGTATTCATGGCAAGTCTCGGTGAGTGGCGGACGGTTTCAGGCTCGCCTGGGCGGCGCAGTCTGAAAAAGAGCGCGAATGTGGTCAGATTTGTCGCAGTCAGGCAGCCTGAAGGCAAAGACGGCAAAAGCAGCCTGAAAACCACAATGGTGCTTTCAGGCTGCTTTTGCTCAGTCGGTCACGCGTTCAACTGCTTCAAACGCAGTGGCAACATGTCCCGTGCCGCGTCAATTCAGTCTCGGGCATGGTCCTCGCCGTGGTGGTGCCTTTGGGCAGCGCGCGGCGAGAAAGCGGGTCGACGTCTTCGGCAGCGAGCGGGCGGCCGTGCAGTGTCGTAGCTCGACGTTGAGCGCGCGGCCGGGGATGGGCGGCGAGATCTGATCGTGCAGGGTGGTCGTAGAGATGGTACCAGCTCTTTGTGGCAGCCTTCCCATTCGCTGATCGGGTGGTGGAACAGCACGGCGGTTTTGGCCGCTCTCAGGCAGTCTGACTTTGAGATAGTCCTGCCGAGGCAAAGCAGCGGACGGCCGTCGTATTTGGGGGTGTTGAGAAAATGATCGAGACGGGCGCGGATGATGCCGCGTGGTTGCCGAAACCAGATGGTGCTTCGCCGTTGAGCCGCTCGAGATGGCGGCTGACGGTCCTGTACGTCGCTGCGGGCGAAACTCAAATCGCCGAGGTTATACACAATGTCGTCGGGCGACACGGCGTCGTTCCACACGCGGATGATTTGTTCGTTGAGCGCGTCGGGGTGCCGTCCTGGGCGCGAAACTGCGGGCAGAAGCGGGCGATATTGGCGTGATGCAGTCGGATGTGAAGAGTAGTGTTGGGCATTTTGTGGTCTTTTCTTGGTGTTCGGGTTTGCGCAGCCTGAAAAGGCTTTCAGGCTGCTGGATGGGACGAAACGGTGGGATTGTCTGTTTTGCCGTTCCACCCGACGATGATGGCTGGCGGCAGTGGTTGCCAGGCGTTCTCGTATTCGCTCATTCGTTTGTTTTTAAAGGAGTCGACATGTCCGCCACCCTCTTGTACTGCTGGGTTTGCTGGCCGCTGCCGGTGTTCAGGCTGCTGTTGTCCCATAAGCACGCCAATGCTTACGGTGACGGCCGATTGCAACAAAAGTAAAAATCCGACCTGCGCACCAGCTGACGGTTTCCTATCCCAAAACCGGCGACAAGGCGCCGGATGGCGTGGGCATTGCAGGCGGTGATCCGTCGGTACCATAATCTGTCGCGCAGCTGGCGTCTGTGCTCTGTCGCAAAAGACGCGTGCTGCGCGAACCAATAAAATATGAATCGGGAGCGGCGCAAGAGCCCCCGCTATTTAAGCTATGTCCGGAGCATGGAGCTGGAAGGGCAGACGCCCAACTATGCCGTATTCGGCGAAGAAGCTTTAGGAATACACCTGCGGCGTGGCACGGCAACGGCACGCATGTCCTGTCGGTGCTCAAACGCGGTACCGCCAATCCCCAGCCTAGCGCGCTGCAAAGATAATTCTGCCGCCCGGTAGGTGACAAACTGGGTACAGTTGCAGAAAAACGGTTATGTAGTCTCGATGAAAAGTATCGATCTGCCAAAGAAGCCCTTGACTATGCAAACGGATACAATAAGGAAGGTTTCAAAGGAACAGACAGCTGGCAGCGTTTGCCAAAGGCGGCCTGGTTTTCTTCTTCAGCTACGAAATCGGCGCCTCACGTCATCGGCACGCCTGAAATCTCATATTCCGGCTAAGGATTTGAAACGGTATTGTCGACCCGAAACTCCTGCGCGAAGCGGCGCTACCAAATCAATCCCACGCATCTTGAAAGAGAATAAACGCCCGCTAACAGGATTCGATCCGAGTTTCGAAGGCAGCCTGAAAGTTTTCAGGCTGCTTGACGCCTTTTCGTTAGTCCGGGTCTTTGCTCGCCGCTGGCGCAGCTTGGCGGCACGCGCGTCGGCGTTTTGTTATCCGCTGTTTGTTTTTAAAGGAAAATCATGTCTGCCAAATCCCTGTTTTTGCTAAAGCCTGCTGGACATGCCGCCGGCGTTCAGGCCGCCCTTTGTCGTTTAAAACCGTCTCCACCACGGTACAGGCCAACTGCGTCAAAGCAGCTTGCTCCGATCGGACCGGACTGCCACGAGCTGGAAGCTGCCTCACCCGCAAAGAGCCGGCGACAAAGGCGCTCGATGTGTGGGGCGGCGGCGCGGGTACGCAGAGCGCCGTAGGCACCGATAATCTTCGCCCAAAGCGCTTAAAGCCTTTTTGGCTGAAAACGAAGCAGTAGCGGAAAGTCAACAAGGGACAACAAAGAGCGGGAGACGACCTCGCTGCCATCTGGGCGTTATCCACGCGCTCCAGTGGAAGGGCAGACACCGAATTACGCGCCGTCTTCGGTGAGGAAGACTGCTACCACTGCGGCCCGCACGCGGCAACGGCACGCACGCTTGGTGCGGTGGTCACACGCGCACGGCCAAGCCCAAAGCGCTGGCACCTCAAAAGACATCCTGCCTTGCCCGCGGCCACGCCAAAGCTCAAGTCAAGCGGTTGCACGGCGACTGCCGAAGGTTTGCTGAAAGGACACAGCGACGATTTCTCATCACTTCAGGATGCCACCGTCCGCTCAGCTTGACGATTACAGCGGCAAAAACTTCAAAGGCACCGACAACTGGCGCTGCCAGAGGCGGGCTGATGTTTGAGTTCCAAAGCTACGAAATCGGCCCTGCGCTCTAGCCGCCCCGCCGCCTCATATCCCGCTTGCCAGGCTCAGGCATCGTCAAACCCGAGAATCTCTGCGCGGAAGCGGCGCACTACCAAATCAGCCTCCCTGACATTCTGGAAAGAAGACAGAACGCCCGTTGGTTAAAAAGATTTTTGTCTGCTTCTGAAGCGCAGCCTGAAAACCCGATTTGCGGTTTCAGGCTGCTTTTGCCTCAGGCTGCCTACAACCCCGCAAAAACGCCTGCACAAAGGCGATTTTCTGCTGCTTCGTCCAGCGCATTGAATTCGTCCTGCCGCTCGCGGATATGGTCGATCAGCGGGTAGGGCTCTTCGCTCCGATGCGGCGTTTGTCCGAGCTTTGGCGGCGAGGGTGTTGGTTTCCTGTTGCTGCGGCCGAGCAGTTTGGACACCAGATAATGCGATTTGAGCTTGAACAGCATTGCTGCGTGGCGGCGTCGAACACCGCTCAAAGCCTTCGTGTTCCACCGTTTGCAGCAGGGGTTTTCAGCTCGCCGAAACTCAGGCCGCGCAGGTGGCGGGGCGGCGGATGTTGTGGGCGGCGGCCAGGCGGTCGAGTTCGGCTTCGGCAAACTGGCGGCCGGTAGCCACGTCAATCACGCCAATCAGGGGTTTCGCCAAGCAGCTCGCGGATAATGCGGGTCGCTTTCGTCTGTGATTTCAAACAGAAAAGTGTGGTTTGGGTGGGCGGTAAACGGGTCTTCGTGCTGCGCAATGGCTTTGCACCATATCGGCAAAGGCGCTGTCGAGCGAGCCGGTGGTGGAATAAAAGCGTGGTGTTGTCGAAGGCCGCGCCGCGGCTGATGGCCTTCCAGGCAGGCGCACGTGGGTGCAGCAGCCGAAAACCGTTGATTTTGACCACGGCATCCACGCGTTGCGCGTCGTCCATTTTTCAGCGGGTATTTGCTGTTTTTGCCGTGCGTTCGGGTAGTTGAACACTTTTTAAACGGGCGAACGATGATGTGGTTGTGCTCGTCGATCACCATGCCGCGCATTTCCAAGAGCGCGTCGTCGAAGCGGTTGTCGTAGAACACGCTGCGGGCGTATTTGAGCACGCGCAATCCGGGTGGCGGCGCGAGGTTTTGGCAGTGAAGTTGCGCCGGCCGAGGGCGAGATACTCGGCGGTAACGAAGGTTTGCCGCGCTTCGTCAGCGCGGCAGCGCATCGCAGGGTAAGCGTTCCATCTGCGCCAACAGCGCGGCCTGCGCGGCGGACATCGGCTGCACGGCGGGGATGTGGACTTCTTCGCGCAGGCGGTTTGGTTCAGCTTCAGATAGGCGGCCAGCGTGTCGGTTTCGCCCACACCGTGTGCGTTGTCAAAGAAAATTGTGCAGGCGGCACACTTCTACGGCAAAGCCGTGTTTCTTTACCATCTGCATCATGGCGATGCAGGCGGACGATTTCTGGTTGGTGTTGGAATTGAGCACAGCATCAGGCCGCGCTCGCTCGACTAGCCGCGCCTAAAGGCATCGCGCATCGCCGCCTGGGCCGCGCCGCCGCGCTTTGTCAAGGCTTCGGGCGACCAGCGGTACACGCCGTTTTCGTCGGTAAGCAGCAAATCGCTTTTCGATGCGCACGACTTCGCCGTCGGGATACCTGCGCGAGAAACTCGGCGGTTTTCTGCGCGGCAAAGTCGATTTGCCCGAGCCTTGATGGCCGCGTAACAGGAAAGTTTGGGTTTGCATTTTTAGTCCTTTTTGAATTGGGTTTGGGTTTGTGGGGTTTCAGGCTGCTTTGAAAGCAGCCTGATATCGGCTGCCGTACATTCCCTCTCCAAAGCGGGGCTAGGGTGCTGGTGGCTGCTGCAGGAAACTTTTCAGGGTAATCGGTGGCGGCAAACGCAGCTCCTCTGGCGAACTGGCCACACCAACCCTGGCCCGCGCTTGGGGCGCAGAGGAGCGGCGGTTGCGCTAGGATCGGTGTGTTCAGGCCGCTTTTGGGCTTTCAGGCGGCCTAAAACACTCAATACCGTCATTACATACCGTCACTCCCGCGCAGGCGGAAATCTTGCTTAGTGTTCAAAAATTTTTGACAACCTCACCGTTTAAGTTCAGCTCAAGATTCTCTCGCCTCACGCGGGAGTGACGATGATCTAAACTATTTCTTGCTTTTATTTTAGGCTTTCGCAAAGGTTTCAGGTAGCCTTGCGCTCCCAAATCGTCGTAACGGCATTCCCACAGCGGCACTTCGTCGGCGGGAAACGTTTCCTGCCAGCAGCGCGCGGTTTCAGCGAGCCGGCATGGAAGGCGGTGCGGGTGGCAGGGTTTTCAAACCATTGCGCAAAGGCTTTGGTTGAAAACGGCGGGGTCTGGCGGCGGCTGGCGGATTATGGCAGAAATCCTGCCGCCATGCTGCCGACAGGCGGCGCCGTCCACGTTTCGACAAAGTCGGCCAGCGCGGGCAGGCGGTCGGCGTGCTGCGTCCAGATGTCCGAGCAGTTCGGCGGTAATGTCCAAACCGGCGTGGTGGAACATGAGCGAGTGCGGCGGCGGGGTTGCCGTAAATCGGGTGCGGCGGTGAGTTGTCGCACAAACCAGGCGCAGGCGAAGCGGTGCATACAGTCCACTCGGCAGCCGACCAAACTTCGGGCAGGTCGCAGCGTGGAGTTTGTCGAGCTGCACTTTCCGCAGCTGCGGATGTCTTCGCCGCGCACGATGGCTTCGAGAATGCGTGGCAGAAAGTGTTCGGCGTCGCGGGCAGTAGCTGCTTCGTCGTCCAACGGGACGCTGCCGAGGTAGGCCTGCAGATAGTCTTCGGGAATGTCGCGCAGGGGGAAAGCGCAGTAGTTCGCGCTGGAAGTCTGCAGGTGAGCAGCAGTCGCAGGTGCAGACGGCCAGTGGGAAATCGGCGCGCGGCAGGGGGCGAACAGACGGTAGGCTTCTTCGATTAGGGGCGGTGAGTTGGTTGGTGTCGGTCATGGCGGGCTTTCGTTGTGGTTTTCAGGCTGCTTCCATCTGCGGCTCACCGAGCAGCCTGAAAAATGAAAGTGAGCGCGACGGGATTCGAACCCGCATCAATAGGGCAACTTGGGCATTACAAGCTCAAGCTCTCGCCGTTGGAAACGCGCGCCAGTTGCAACCGTGCATCGGGCGAGCAGACCTCAGACATCCTCAACCGTGCCGACAGACCTACTTCAAACCAAGCGGTTCTATCCGCCCTACCTGCTGTTACACAGACCGCCCTGGCTGTGCTCGGCATGTACGCGGCGCCGTCAGTGCCAGCGCGCCCGTGTGTCGGATTGTTGCAAGCGGTACGAGATGCACCTGCTTTTTATTTAATATATTAAAATCAATAAAATAACTGGCGCCGGTGTTGTTTCCAAAATATAGCGCACGCTGCCTTGACGTACAAAAGCGCGGCGCGTTTGTTGGCAAGGCGCAGCACGAGGTCAGCCGTCCCAGCCGCCGAAGGGTTATCTTCGCCGCGGATTTGGCCGATGATGAAAACGCGTTGTCAAACACCTGCCCGTCCGACATTTTGTTGGTAACGCATCTTGAGGATGATCGCTAACGGCATCCTGCGCGGCGGGCAGCGCTGGATGCGGATGTGTTCTTGGCGTTTGTTTTCGCGTTTGGCGGAGATGAGAGCGTACGCCACGAGAAACAAAAACGCGGCAGCTAGGGCTTGCCAGATGATCATGATGGTTTCCTCTTTGCCGGATAGGCAGCCACAAAGAAAATAGAGACGGCCAAGGGCAGCAATGCTTTCGGTGGGATTGGCTCTCGCTTCCTAAGCGGCTGGAGCCACCTTCGCGCCGTGTAGCGCAAGGGCGGGACTCGAGACCCGCGACCCGGAGATTATCAATCGTAATCCCACCGGCATTTGCCTGCCGTGCCTGGCATATAGGAATCCGAGAGTGCCAGGGTGCGGATTGAGTCGCGGAAGAATGGTTTTTAAGTTTTTGATAAATAAGATATTTTCAGGCTGCCTGAAAGCAGATTTTCGCTTTATGCGAAATCACTTGCGAAAACTAGAAATTTATGGTTTGGAATACATAGTCTCGATATTTTGAGATGATGGGGAATCGCCCCCGCCTGCCGGACCAGTACAGGCAGCCTGAAAAGCATGCGTGGCGGTACGGCGCGCCCGTTACCCGTTTCGCGGTACAATCCGCTCTTTGCACAAACCCATCACGAAAGATTGCCATGACCCGTATTCCGTCCATCGCCCTTGCCGCCCTGCTTTGTCGCCCGCGCCGCACCTGATGGTGCGCCGCAAGATGCGTCTGCATGGCGCAAACTAGCAGTCGGCGCGAGCGAGTCCCACGCCCTGTTCAAACAAGGCCTTAACCACTATCGGGGCAACAACTACCCCGCCGCGCTGCCGTTGTTTCAGCAGGCTGCCGCGCTGGGGGATGCACGGGCCGAAGGCTATCTCGGCCGCATTTATCTCAGCAACTACGCGCAGAAAAACCACGAGCAAGCCTTTTATTCGCTAAAGCCGCCGCCAGACAAGGCGACACGGCCTCTCCGAATTTCTGGCTTGCCGCCTGGCTGACGACTAACGGCGCCGGCACCGCGCCCGACCCCGTTCGCCATGCGCTGGTACCGCGCCGCCAGCCGGCACGGCAGACGAAACTGCTGCCCTGGCCAGACTGGCCATCGGAGCGGATCTCATGAGCAGGGCAGTACTGCGCCCGGACCGCGCCGCTGCCGCCGAGTGGTATCAGTGCCATGGAAGCGACGGACGATATTAGCATCAAAGCCAGCGCAGGCCGCGTTGGACCGCCTGAATGCCGCAGCGGCTAGCAGCCTCGAAAATAATAGGCCGCCCGCACACGCCGTCCGTGCCGTGCAAAGGCCGTCTGCAAAAGTCTTTTTGCTTTTCAGACGGCCTTTAGCTTTCAGGCTGCTTTGGGAGCTTTCAGGCTGCCTGAAACCGTTGCGTGCGCCTTGCTCCCTCCCCTGCGCCCCAGTCGCGCGGGTAGGGTTGAGGGAGGTGGCGTTTGCAAAACCTGCGTTTACCGCTGCCGTTGTCCTGCATTTCCCAGCGGCAGCCGCTCGCACTTAGCCCTCTGCAAGCGGGAGAGGGGATGCGCTGGCTGGATATGTTTCAGGCTGCCTTATGCGAGCGCAGTTTCGCGGCGAAAAACACCAGTGTAAACAGCCGCTGCTACATGGCCAGGGCGCAGCCCATGCCAGGTGGATGCCGTCGAGCATTTTGGCCTGCGGCGTGGCGGCGGATGGAGTAGTTCGCCGATATTGGTGGCGCCGACAAAAACGCTGCGCCCACCGCCCGCAATCGGGTTGATGGTGGTGATAATCGCCGCGCCGTGCGAGGTTGAGCTGCTTGGGCAGGCGTTCAGGCCGAGTCTGCGCCGGTAACGCAGCGGACACGGACACCGCCATCAGGGCAAATATCGCCGAGAGCAGCGGCGGTTTGCGTGTCGAGCCGCAAAAACAGCCACATCACCGAGAGCGACACCACCATCATCACGGTGGCGGGCAGCACGACAAAACGCCCGCCTTTTTGTCGAGCAGACGGCCAAACGAGGCGCGGCGGCGGCTCAGCGATGCTGGCGGGCAGCAGAATCAGGCCGGTGGCGGTGCCGGTGAGCAGCAGCACCTGCTGGGTGTACATCGGCATCATCAGTTCCAGCCCCAAAACAAAAAACACCGCGCCCGCCAGTATCACCACGCTGTAACGAAACTCGCGCATAGCCAAAGCGCGCAGGTTCAACAGCAGCGTGCAGATGAAACTGGCGGCGGAGCAAACCAGCAATCAGCACCAGCGAAGCGGCGAAAGCAGCACAAAACGCTCCACGGCAGCGCGGCGAGATGCTGCTGGCGTACACCAGCGCGACAGGCCCGTTATCGACAATACCGCCGAGCGCGTCGATTTTCGGGCGGGTAATCCGGCTCAGGTTCACCGTTAAAAACTCCGCCACCAGCGCCATCGCCGCCAGCATAAACGGCGCGGTAAAAGCCAAACACGCGCGCCAATGGGTGGTGGTCGATGATGATGCCCGGGAGCGTCGGTCCCATCGCGGGCGCGGCGGTGAACATCATGGTAATCATGCCCATCGCCGTGCCGCGCCGCTCGGGCGGGTAAACTCGACAAAATACCGTTAAACAACAGCGGCACGAAAAACGCCGCCGACACCGCGCCTGCACCATCCGCCCGGCCACCAGTACGCCGAAAGTCCGCGCAAAGGCGCATACCAGCGAGCCGGTTAAAAACACCGCCTGCGTCAAAAGCACCATGCGGCGCGTGTCCGCCGTATGGATCACCCCCGCCGTAATCGGCGTAAACGCACCCATCACCAGCAAAAACCGGTGGTCAGCCACCGCACCGTGGTTTTGTTCACGCCGAAGTCGCGCATAAATCTCCTCCCTATCGCTTTCAGCAAGCGCAGCCGGCACAGGCAGGATGGGCGCGGAACGCACGCGCTTTTCAGGTAGCCCATCCTTTTTCAGGCTGCCCAATCCCTAATTTTCAAAGAGATGAACATGACACCGAACAACCCAACGGGCGCATCTTGGTATGCCGACCCATCGCAGGGCAGCCTGCCCGATTCGTTCAACCTGTTTCAGGAACAATTCTTAAAGCCTTTGGGCAAAACCACTGCAAACATCGAACGGGAAAAAGAAAGCGCCGAATACGGCGCGGTTCGTTTTGAAATGGACGGACAAACCTGTTTGTTTCGTCAGGCCAAACACACGCCCAAAAATCGGCCAATTTGTCGTGCTTTGGAAACGCCCGGCAATGTCCGGCGAAATCGCGCCGTTTGACCGCGACGACGGCATTGATAAGGTGATTGTCTTGGCAGACGAACATCCGCGCTTCGGCGTGTTCGTTTTCCCATGCCGGCTGCTGGCCGAAAAAGATATTTTTTTCTGAGAAATCCATGGGGAAAACGCGCGTTTCGGGTTTACGCACCTTGGGTGATGCCGTCGGCGGCACAGGCCAAGCGGGCCAAAATTTGGCAATGCGCCCACTTTGTGCAGAACTTACGGATAGCGACCCAAGGGCTGGCGCAATTAGCCAAGCTGCTTTAAGCCGAAAGGCAGCCTGAGAACGTGTTCATTATCTCAGCCTCTGCTGTAAACTATCGGTATGAACAGAAAAACCTGCAAGCGATATCGGTCGTGAGCAATTTGCGCCTCTCCTTCCCCTGCTGGAAAGTGCCTGTAAACGCATGCACCGCGCCACGCCAGGTGGACTTGTACGATGTCTCGTGCCATTCTCTACCTCGTACGCACTGGCTGCTCCTTCGGCGTGAGCGCGACATTGAGCAGCGTGTCGTTGAGATAACCGAAAAACGCGCCGATGGTAATGTGGCAACGATGGTTTTGGCGGGGAAGTCAGGTGGTCGGCGTGGTATTCGTGTTCGGCAGGGAATCGTTTTGGGCTGTGCATGGGAAAGGGTTGGGCTGAGGTGGATAAAGGGCGGATTCTAACGTGCACCAGCAAGCAGCCTGAAAACGGTTTTCAGGCGCTTGTGACAACGGCAGGCAGCCTGAAGGCGCCGATGCGGTTTCAGGCTGCTTTCGGGTGTGTTTGCTGCCGCAAAATGTGGCGGGATTGGATTTGTCAGGCTGCCTGATACGGAATCGGGCAGCCTGAAAATATTGCTATCGGGTTGACTAACGGTAAGGGGCGCAAGGCTTACAAAGCCCATCGCGCTCTGGCTGCCTTCTTTCAGGCTGCATTCGCGGCGGATAGCTTCGAGCAGCGCGGCGGCATCGGCAAGGAGGGAATGATGCGCGCCTGGCGGGCGGCGGTGGCAAAATCGCCCGGGGCGAGCTGGCGGATGCGCGACAGCTCGGCTTTCAGGCTGTCGGGGCAGTCAGCCCCAGCGCGGCGCAGTGGGACTTCAAGAGCTGCCAGGCTTGGTCGTGGCGCAGGTGGAAAACTCGATTTTTGAAATCGAAGCGGCGCAGCGCGGCGCGGTCGAGATTGGCCATGGGATTGGTGGTGGCGACAAAAATGCCGGGGTAGTTTTCATCTGGGTGAGCGATTTCGTTTACCTGGGTCGCTTCCCAGCTTTTGCCGCGCCGAGCGGCGGTCCTGCAAAAAGCCGTCCGCTTCGTCGAACAGCGGCACCGCTTCTTCGCTGCGGGCTTCGTCGAAGGCTTGGGCGATCAGCGCTTCGGTTTCGCCGACGTATTTGGACAGCAGATCGGAGCCGCGCTTGTAAATCATGCGGCGGCCGGACTGCCGGCCAGCGCAGGGCGGGCGTAGGCGCTTGCCGGTGCCGGGCGGGCCGTACAGGCACAGGTGCCGCGGCCGGCGCGGGCGATGCCGGCGCCGAGGGCATCGACGTCCTGGCGGCTGCTGATCCAGCGGATGTCGTAAGACAGGCAGGCGGGCGCCGCTGTCGAGGGCGTGGATGTTGCCCTGCGCTTTGAGGGTATTGTGCAGCAGTTTTTGAGAGCAGCTCGCCTTTTTGTTCCTTGTCCCAGCTTGGCGGCGGCGTGCTCGGTAACCTTAGCGGCTTTTTCAGCAGCGCCGGCACCAGCGCTTCGTGCTCAGCCAGGCTGCGGATTTTGGACTTGGGCAGACTCGGCATAGCCGGCGATCATGTCGGCGCGGCGGGTGGCGGGCGGCGCTTTCATTTCGATGACGATATCGAAGCGGCGCACGGCGGACGGGTCCATCAGCGAAAGCGTTGTTGCACACCCACACCATCGGCACGGTATTGTTTCGAGCATGCGGTTGAGCCAGGCTTTGTTGAGGCTGAAATGGCTCTGGGCTGCGGTCAAAACAAGTCTTCGATTTCGTCGAACATCAGCATGGTGCGCTGGCCGGCGAGAATGTTTTGCGCCATGCGCAGGGCGTTCATGCGGTCGAAGCGGTCGGCAGGGGCGGTCGTCGTTGTTGCCGTCCACGAGATTTCGTAGAGTTCTCGACGTCCAGCGCTTTGGACGGGGCGCGGTGAACTCGGTTTTGCCGGTGCCAGCCACGCCGTGAATCAGGATGTTGCAGCCGCGCGCCTGATGCTCAGCGTGCGCCAGATGGTTTGCCGCCGGCACCAGCACGCCAGATGGGCAAAATCATCCAACGCCAGCTCGGTTTGCGGCGCGACTTGGATGTGCTGCTTGAGAATTTCGGCGGGGTAACCGGCAGCGACACCATCAGTTCGGCAAAAGCGGTGGGAAAGCGGGTCGATTTTGCTGCGCAGGTAGAACTCGTCGTCGTGGTGGCGAGACGGCCAGCCCGATGGACGCCAGCCGGCGCGCGGCGCCAGCGCATCGGCGATGTCGCTTTCCGGCAGGCGGCAGCAGCGCGGGCGAGCGCGGCGCAAACAGGCGAGTCGTTCATCTCGCCCAGCAGCGTGCAGGCGCGCGCCAGATCGGCACGGGTGTGCAGCAAAATGGAAAAAGCCAGCACGCGGCAATCGGTGTCGGAAAAGCCGAAACGCTTGCTCCCACTGCGCCAGATTGCCGCGCAGCTGTCCGAGATGCCCCTGCTGCACGTCTCTTCAAAACGGTGGTTTTCCTGCCATTGGCGGTAGCTTTCTTTCAGGCGGCGGCGGGCGTACCACGGGTCGAATTCGTCCTGCTCTTCGTCGAACCAGTCTTTCCGCGCCGATCAGCTTGGCGGTGCCGGCGTGCTCAGAAGCCGTGCGGGCCGACCAGCTGCTTCTGCCCGTTGAGCGGATAAAGAATGTCCCACGCCCAATGCACAATCAGGGTGTCGAGCAGGGGTGGTTTGGGTGGTGGTGTTCATATTTCACTCGCGGCAAAGGGTAATGAAAAGAGACGGCGCAGGTAGCCTGAAAAACGGTGTGCGGGTTTGAGCTCCCAACAGCGTTACACGCGCGCGCGAGTCGCTGGATTTGGGAATCCGGCGTATCCGGCCGCTGCTTTGGCCGCTTTTGGGCTTTCAGGCTGCTTTTGGGCTTTCAGGCTGCTTTTGGGCTTTCAGGCACCTTTTGAACCGTAGTCGGCAGCCGTTTGCTGCGCGGTGCGCACCCCTGCGCATCCTTGCAAAGCAGGGTTGCTTTTATGGGTTTTCAGGTTGCCCGCGTATCCGTGGCAAACGGGCTGTCGGCTTTCAGGCTGCTTTTGGATTTTTCGGCGGCGGTGAAAATGCAAAGCGGGCGGCACGCCGCCGCTGTCCGGCAGCCGTTTTCAGGCTGCCAGCGTTTCACCTGTACATTTCGCCCTGCGGCACCACCGGCGCGTGGCGGCGAATCGCTGCGGCGCAGACGAAGAGCAGGCGGCGGTTCAGACGGCAGCAGCGGCAGCAATCAGCGCGCGCCGACGGGTTTCGACCAGCTGCAGTCCGCCCAAGTCCAGCGTGGCGGCCAGACGGCAATGCTCTGGCGGTCGTAACTGCTGTCGTTGCTGCCGGCGGCGGCTCGGCAGCGGGCGCGGCGGCGGCGGGCAGACGGCGCTTGCACGGCGGCGGTTGCGGCGCTTACGCTGCTGCGGCAGGCTCGAAAGCGGCTGCGGGCGTTGGTGCATCGGCGTTTGCTGCGTTCAGGGCTGCCTGCGTTTTTCAGGCTGCTTTTCGCTATCGGCGGCAGCCTGAACGCAGCGTCGCCGTCCAATACGCGGCTACGGCCTGCTGCACGCGTCGGCGTTGTCGGCAATCCACGCTTTTCGTCGTTGGCGGCATTATCGGCGGCGGACGTTTTCAGGCTACGCTGCCGGCGGCGGGTCAGGCCGAGCACATGGGCGGCTGCCTGCTGCACCAACAGCGCAGCTTCGGCGACTATCGAAATACTGCTCGACTTTGGCGGCCGACGGAATGTGGCGGCGCTTGTCGTTACGCTCTTTGCGCTGGCGCGGGCTTCGGCGTTTTTCCTGGCCGCCCAGATGCACCACCAGCGGTTTTGTTTGCCGCCGCGGTTTTTGTTGCGGTTTTTGCCTTCCTTGCCGCCGATTTTCGCCGTTGTCTGCAGCGGCGGTTTCGCTCGCGGCATTTTCAGGCTGCTTGGTGGCCGGCGGCGCGGCTGGACGCCGGCTTTGGGCGCACGCTGTTCTGCTGGCGCTCGTTTTGGCGTTCGGCCTTGGGCTGGCGCTCTTGGCGCCGCGCTTTGGGCTGCTGGCTGCGTGCGTTGTCGCGGCTGTCGGCTTTGGCGGTGTCGCGTTTGTTGTCAGCACGCTCGTCGCCTTTGGCTTCGGCTTTTTCAACTTTTTGCTTGGGGTTTTTCGCTTTCGGCGCTGCGTGGTTTGCTGCGGCGGGTGGGACGCTGGCGCGCGCGCCTGAGGCTTGTCGCTCTTGGCGGCGGGTTTGTCTGCTCGGCGCTGCCGCTGAACAAGCTGCCCAGCCAGTTTTTCAGGCTGCCCAGCAGCGAGGGCTTGGTACCACCGGTGCCGGCGAGGCGTGCTTGAGACCTTTGACGGCGGGTTCGGGGCGGGCGGCTTTTTCGCTTTCTTGCCGGCAAAGGGCACGCTGTCGCCGTTTTTCAGGCTGGCTGACGCGCTTGTAGCTGGGTTCGGCATCGTCGTCCACGCTCGTCGGTGCGCACGCGGGTGATTTCGTAGTGCGGGTTTTCCAGGCCGGTGTTGGGAATCAGGAAAGCGGACACGTCCAGCCGCTCTTCCATGCCAAAGAGTTCGGCGCGCTTTTTCGTTGAGCAGGAAAGTGGCGACATCAACCGGCACCTGCACGTGCACTTCGCCGGTGTTGTCTTTTCGTCGGCGGCGTCCTGGATCAGGCGCAGAATGTGCAGAGCGGTGGATTCGATGCTGCGGATGACGCCGGTGCCGGCGCAGCGCGGGCGGGCGACGTGGCTGGACTCACCGAGCGCGGGTTTGAGCCGCTGGCGGGAGAGTTCGAGCAGGCCGAATTTGGAGAGTTTGCCCATCTGTACGCGGGCGCGATCTTTTTAGGGCATCGCGCAGGGTGTTTTTCGACTTCGCGCTGGTGCTTGGGGTCTTCCATGTCGATGAAGTCGATGACCACCAGTCCGCCCAAATCGCGCAGGCGCATCTGGCGGGCGACTTCTTCGGCGGCTTCCATATTGGTTTTGAAGGCGGTTTCTTCGATGTCGGCACCGCGGGTGGCGCGGGCGGAGTTGACGTCGATGGACGCCAGCGCTTCGGTGTGGTCGATAACGATGGCGCCGCCGCCGGGCAGGTTCACCGAGCGGGCGAAGGCGGTTTCGATCTGCTGCTCGATCTGCGGGCGGGAAAAACAGCGGGTGTGGTCTTCGTGAGAGCCGGGTCGGCCGAGATTGGCGGGCATCACGTAGCTCATAAACTCGAATACCCTGCTCGTAAACTTCGCGGTTGTCGACCAGGATTTCGCCGATGTCGGGGCGGTAGTAGTCGCGGATGGCGCGGATCAGCAGCGAGCTTTCCGCAAACAGCAGATAGGGCTTGCTGTGGGCGGCGGCGGCTTCTTCGATGGCCCTGCCACAGTTGCAGCAGGTAGTTGAAATCCCACTGTAATTCTTCCACGCTGCGGCCGATGCCGGCGGTGCGGGCAATCAGGCTCATGCCGCGCGGCACTTCGAGTTCGGCCATCGCCGCTTTAAGCTCGGCGCGCTCGTCGCCTTCGATGCGGCGGGAGACGCCGCCGCCGCGCGGGTTGTTGGGCATCAGCACCAGATGGCGGCCGGCCAGCGAGATAAAGGTGGTGAGCGCCGCGCCTTTGTTGCCGCGTTCGTCTTTTTCCACCTGCACGATAACCCTGCATGCCTTCTTTGAGCACGTCTTGGATGCGGGCTTTGCCGCCTTCGTAGTCTTGGAAATAGGCGCGGGAGACTTCTTTGAAGGGCAGAAAGCCGTGGCGGTCGGTGCCGTAATCGACGAAGCAGGCTTCCAGCGAGGGTTCGATGCGGGTGATGACACCCTGTCAGATATTGCCTTTGCGCTGCTCTTTGCCCAGGGTTTCGATGTCCAGGTCGAGCAGGGGTTTGGCCGTCAACGATGGACCACCGCAATTCTTCCGAATGGCGGGCGTTAAACAGCATGCGTTTCATGGGTTTGCACCTTTTTGCGAGTGCGGCGCCCGAAAGAATGTCGCAGTAATCGGTTTTTAAACGTGATACCCCGCGCTGCACGCGGCAGCCGAGAACAAGAGAAGAAATAAAAGATCGATTTTTGCAATGGGGCTGTGCCAAATGGGTCCGGCAGGCAGCCTGAAAAATAAGAAATCTGTTCTGCCGGCCGCATTCAGGGGCGGCAACAGATTCTGAGACAGCCGTCGTCTTTCTTGTATTTGGGAAGGGCAGCGGGGGCAGGCTGCGCGGCGGTGTCGGCGCCGCGTCTGACGCGCTGTTTTGCGGCCGCTGCCGTTTAAACTTAATTACGGTTTCATCCGGAAAGGCTGTGTGGTGCCGGACGAAAGAATTGCTTTGCGGGGTGCCGTTTTCAATTAAAATAGACTGCCGCCCGCCGTTTCGATTAAGGTTTTTCCGGCTTGTCCGAACAGGATTTTTCTCTTTTTCGACAATGCATTTTCGGCGGGAAGGCAGCCTGAAAACCGCGCACCGCCGCTCATTGCAGATTGCGGCGGGCACGAGTCAGCGATTATAGAGAAAATGCCTACGATTAGCAAAGATTCGGTCAGCCATCTGACCGTCGGCAGCGAAGAAGCCGTACAGCGGCTCGACAAACTATCTGGTCAAAATCTTAAAAAGGCGTACCTAAAAGCCACATCCACCGCATCATCCGCGCCGGCGAAGTGCGCGTAAACAAAAACGCGCCAAGCCCGAGCAGCGCACCGCCGAACACGACATCATCCGCATCCCCATTCGCACCGCCGCCCCGCAGGTAGCCTGAAAAACGGTTTTCAGGGCTGCCCCTGCCGCCGCGCGAATTCGAGATTGTTTTTGAAGACGATGCCCTGTTGGTAATCGACAAACCCGCAGGCGTCGCCGTGCACGGCGGCAGCGGCGTCAGCTTCGGCGTGATCGAACAAATCCGCCGCGCCCGCCCCGAAGCGCGCTATCTCGAACTCGTCCACCGGCTCGACAAAGACACCAGCGGCCTGCTGATGATCGCCAAAAACGCAGCGCCCTGGTCAAACTGCACGAAGCCATCCGCGCCGGCGAACCGGAAAAAGCTATCTGGCGCTGGGCGTCGGCTCTTGGCAGCCTGAAAAACCGCCACGTGCGCGAGCCGCTGCTCAAATACACCGCGCGCAGGGCGAAAAATGGTGCGCGTCTCGGCAGACGGCCAGAGCGCCCACACCGTTTTCAGGCTGCTCGAACACTACGGCGGCAGCGTGCTGTACCAAATCGGCATCTCGCATCTGAGCCTGGTCGAAGCCGCGCTGAAAACCGGCCGCACCCACCAAATCCGCGTGCATATGCAGTCGCAAAACTGCCCGATTGCCGGCGACGAGCGCTACGGCGACTACCAGGCCAACCGCCGCCTGCCCAAAAATCGGCCTGCGGCGGATGTTTCTGCATGCCGCCCGCCTGAAGCTGCGCCACCCTGATCAGCGGCGAGCCGCTCGTGCTCGAAGCGCCGCTGCCGGACGATTTGCAGAATCTTCTGGTAATGCTCAAAGCAGCCTGAAAGCTGCGTTTTTGTTTTTCAGGCTGCTTTTCAGGCTGCCTGAAAGCCGTTTTTGAAAGAGACCCATGTCCGAAATCGTTACCCCTACCGCCGGCAACGGCCAGACCGTGCGCTTTACAACGAAATCAAAGCGCAGGGCGGCATGAAAGACGTTTATTTCTCGCCCGACGGCGGCTATGTCGTCGCCTTTTACCGCCGCGAAGCCGATGCCGACACCCGCGAGGCGGCTGGAAATGATTACCGGCGCCACTGCGAGCGCATTTTTCGGCCAGGAAGGCGGCAGCTACCGCAAAACCTTTACTGCTGGCCGACGGCGGTGAGTCGAATGGCAGGGGGCGGCTGGGCGTGGTCGCGCCGTTTTACCGGCCGATGCTTTTTCTTTTGAACACGGCAGCCGCAACAACGATATGCTCGGCATCAAAGGCAAGGAAAAAGACGGCAAATGGTTCGCCAGCGCCGCCAACCGCAGCAAATTCCTCGACCCGCGCAGAATTGGGCAACTGGATGATGCACCTGAAAGTCTGCATTATGCTCGCCCGCGCTGTGCGCCGCATGCACTGGCCGGGCTTTTCGCACAGCGATTTGGGCTACAAAAACTGCCTGATCGACCTACCACCGGCCAGGCCAGCCTAATCGACATCGACGGCCTGGTGGTACCCGGCAAACACCGCCCACCGTCGTCGGCACGCCCGACTTTATCGCCCCCGAAGTCGTCGAAACCGCCGATCCGACAAAAACGACCCTGCCCGCAAGCTGCCCTCGCGCAGCACCGATTTGTCATGCGCTGGCTGTTTTAATCTCATATGTATCTGCTCTCACCGCCACCCGCTGCGCGGCGACAAAGTCCACGATGCCGACGACAGCCAGCGCGATGAAGAACTAATGATGGGCGCCGCCGCGCTGTTTGTCGAACACCCCGCCGATGCATCCAACCGCATCCGCATCGAGCATCTCAAGCCGCACGAACTGCCGTGGAAAGACACCGCTGCCGTGCCCTATACCGTTTGCGGCCCCCTATCTGGCCGCCCTGTTCGAGCGCGCGCTTTATCGACGGCCTGCACCGCCCCGCCGAGCGCCCGTCGGCCGACGAGATGGGAGCAGGCGCTGGTCAAAACCGTCGATCTGCTCCAGCCCTGCGCCAATGCCGAATGCGGCCAGAAATACTATCCTTTGACAACCGCGTCCAGCCCAAATGCCCGTTTTTGCGGCACGCCCCACCGCGGCAGCCTGCCGGTACTGAACCTTTATTCGCAAGACCCCGACGGCAAATACCGCCCTCGACAACCACCGCATCATGGTCTATAGCGACCCAGTCGCCGTTTGCCTGGCACGCCGACCGCAACATCTTCCCCAACGAGCGGCTAAAACCCGAAGATACCCGCCGCGTCGCTTATTTTGTCGAGCATCAGGGCAGTGGTGGCTGGTAAACGAACGGCTCGACGGTCTGTATGACGCCGTCGCCAAAACCCCCGTCCCGCCCGGTGAAAAAGTCCTGCTGACCGAAGGCGCGCAACTGCTGCTCCAGTCCGATCCCGGCGGCCGCCTTGCCGCCGTGCAGATGGCCGGAACAGCCTGAAAAACTGGGTTTTCGCGTAAAAGCAGCCCTGGAAAAACCGAGCGCACGGTTTTTCAGGCTGCTGGTTTCAACAGGTAGCCGATGTTGTCAAAAACCAACATTGGCGAGTTGGGGGCAGTTTACAGATCTACGCGTGCTGCACCGTAGGTAAAAAGCGACAGCCAGCCGTATCTGCAAACCGCCCCCAAAATAAAGTGTCTAAGGAGATTTTTAGCTCACTCCTTGGCACATTTCTTAGCACATTTTTGCTTGTTTTTACCCAAGTAATTCTTTCATGCAGCCTAGTTAAGCTTTGTTGGACATTCATGGAGCCCTGCTAGAACAAACACTCGCCAAAAATTGTTTTCAACCGCCGCCGCGGCATTCTGAGTGGCCGTAGCCGAGACCGCAGTCGGCAGGGCAAAAGCCCGGCGAGCGCTCCGCAGGAGAAACCGGTGGCGGTAACGGCAGTCTAAAAACCCATTCAGGCTGCCGTTTGCATTTGGGCACGCTGGCTTTCAGCCTGCTGCTCGGTTTTCAGTTCGTACAATTGTGCCCGCCGCCGCACTGACATCAAGCCGACAAATCCTTCGTCCAGCAGCCCGTCATCCTGCAAACCGGCAACGGACTGCGCAGGTCAATATCAGGCACCGCACGGCATCCGTCAACCAATACCGCCGTTTCGATGTCGACACGCGCGGCACCATTTCAACAACAGCCATAAAGCGTATCCACCCGCCAGGCCGGCTGGATGGGCAACCCCTTTCGCCCGCGGCGAAGCCCGTGTAATCGTCAGCAAATCAATCAGCAGCGATCCGGGCCGCCCGAGGGGCATCAAATCGCCGGTGCGGCCGCGCCGAAGTGGTAATGGTACCCCGCCGGCATCCGCGTCGACGGCGCGCTTTATCAACAGCGCAGGTGCGCGCCTCACGCGCATCCGTCCCATCCGGACGGTCACGTTTCGACGGTTTGGACATCGGCGGCAGTACGCATCGAAATCGGCGCTCAGGGTCTTGACGGGCGCGATGCCGACTACACCCGCATTCTCAGCCGTGCCGCCAAGATTGACGGCGGCATTTGAGACAGGACATCAAGTGATTGCCGCCGGCGTACCGACGCCGCCCGGGCAGTGTCAAAACCCGTCTGCAGCCGGCAACCCGCCGTCTGCGGGCGCTCCTCGTTCGCCATCGCCACGGCGCCCTGGGCGGCATGTATGCCAGCAAGATCACCCCTGATTAGCCGCCGATGCCGGCTAGCGGCATCCGCAACGCCGGCAGATTTACTCCGGTGCCGGCGGCGTCACCCTCAAGCCGACGGACAGCTGGCCAACAGCACCGTCGCCGCTCAGAACAGCGGCGCCCTGCGTCTTAACGCCGACCAAACCGACAACAGCGGCGCCCTTTACGCCCACGGCCAAAGCAGCATCGACAGCAAAAAGCAGCCTGAACAACTAAGCCCCCGAAAAATTATACAGAAAATGGAAAGGTTGTGGGTTTAATATCAGATTTTGGAGCAGTAAAAATTTATTATGTACACTAATCCACAAACAAAAGATCAAATATTGAAAACTAGATTTATTATCGAATAAATAGAAAGCCGTCTTATGTATGTATGCATTAATAACCCTCTATTGCCTTTTATTGTGCCATGCAGTTGAGTTTGATGAAACTCTATATAACGACTGTGAAAGATAGACCTATGTTATGTGCTGCTAGAATTTATTCTCCCAAAGGCAACTATAAATCTATGATGTAGTATGACAGCATGGCAGTTAGCATTTATAGCCTTTACTAATCAACAAATGGAAAATCAAGGTCGCCATCTCTGCTTGATGTTTATGTAGTGATGACAAAATATCTGATACCAATATTGATGAATTTTTAGCATCTTTCGAGTCCCGATAAATATCGAATATTTCATGATCAAGATATAAATTTTTACCATTAGTATGTCGAACTCATTGTGATCCTTATTCTCTTTTTAATATTGATAACAAATTTAAACCTGATGAGAAAGATAAAATCTTTTTCAATCCCGACAGATGACACAGATTTTATAAGAGTTTTTATTTAAATAAGGATTATATAGAAGGTGTATATCCTAATTAAATGTGTTAATCTTTATTAGGTAGTGATGGTTTTGTCATGTGGCTTAGGCGCAATTGATTATGTGGTATGCCTCCGCAGATCAAAAAAACAGGGCAACCTCTAGCAATATTCAACGATTTATTCCTGCAAACTTACCTAGTATTGGAGATTCATTTAATGCCATTCCATCTTATCAATAAAAATCTAAATACCATATTTGGTTGTATGGTAATTATGTTTGGGATTTGTTTTGCATTATTGATAACAGAGCTCAACAAGAGGTAAATTAGGTTACAAAACGGATAATAGAGAGAGGTAAAGGATATTCTCTGAAATACCGACTATGGTTGAACCATATCAAGTATCTGATAGCAATTCATTTACAAGAGGTCCTACAGCTTTTGTGACTTTTTATGTGTTAAAGGTCTCGGACTCGAACTAGAAAAATTAGCTCTGATTGCAAACTCTAGGCATGGATAAAGATGCTGCGCAATGGGCAGTCCTGGCAGCCGCATTCTCGGCGCCGGCGAAACCCGCATCCGCAGCGCCCATATCGGCAACAGCGGTCAAATCGACGGCGGCCGTCTCGACATCGCCGCCCCCGTGTTGGACAACAGCGGTCCCGCATCAGCCAAAGCGGCAGTCGGGATCTCACCGTCGATACCGCCCGTCTGGACAACAGCAGCGGCCGCATCGGCCTGCCGGAAGCGCAACAACGGCAGCAGTGGAGCACATGGCGGCAGCAACGGCGGTAACAACGGTAACAGCGGCGGCGAAACGGCAATTCCGGCAACAAGCAGCCGCCCAATGCCAGCAACGGTAATAACGGCAATAACGGCAACGGCGGCTCACCTAAGTTCCGCTCCTGCCGACGAGCCGTCATCAGCGTCTCCAGCCGTTTGGACAACAGCGGCACCATCGAAGCGGGCGGGCGCACCGATGAGCGTCAGCAGCGAACTGGCCCAACAGCGGTCAGTCTGACCCTCGGCAGCCTGAAAGCCGAGGCGGCGTTTCGACAACCGCCAAGGCACCATCCTCGCCCGCAGCGCCGACATTAGCAGCCGCCACGGCGACAACCGCGGCGGCGCCTGACAGACGAGCAGCCTGAAACTGGACGGCACCCGACTCGACAACCGCCAAGGGCGTCATCCGCAGCAATACCCTCAGCGACATCCGCCTTTCAGACGCGTCTGAACAACCAACAAGGCGAAATCACCACTGCGGCAGCCTGAAACTGCCAGCCGGCGATGCTGTACCAGCAGCGGCGGCAGCATTCTGGCCGGCAAGATCTCAGACGACGGTAGCCGGCTGGACGACAGCGGCACCTGGCCGCCAGCCCGCGCCGCCCTCAAACTCGGCCGACTTTGACAGCAGCGGCGACATCGAAACCAGCCGCACTCAGCATCGAGCGGCGGCAGCATCCGCAACCGCCACCGTTTGGCGGCGGCGCAGTCGACATCCGTGCCCGGCATATCGACAACCGCGCCGAAGGCAAACTGGTTTCCGCAGCAATACCCGTATTGGCGCCGACACTGTCAGACAACCGCGGCCTGATCAACAGCAACGGCCTGACCCGCATTGATGCCGCGACTGCCCTGAACAACATCGGCAGCGGCCGCATCACCAGCAGCCGTCTCGCTGGGCGGCGGCAGCCTGAACAACCGCGAAGAAGCAAGCGCAGACGGCAAAACCAAGCCCCCGTCATTTGCCGCCCGCGAACGCCTGGACATCGGCATGCGCAGCATAGCAACACCGGCAGCGGCTTTGGCCGGATAAGTACAAGACAAAACCGGCAGCGTCTCAGCCTGATCAGCAGCGAAGCACACACTGCATATCGGCGGCCGTTTGAACGAGCCATCAGGCCGAAGGCAGGGGCCGAGCGCCTGGAAAACCGCGGCAGCCGCATCAGGCGGCCGGAGACGGCGTATGGTCGGTTGCCAAAAATCCATAACGGCAACAGCCGCTGGAAGTCAATCACAAAGTTGCCGTCAGCGCGGCCGAACACCGGCACAGCTACAGCCAGCCCAGCAATCGAGTGGTGGCAGGTTGGCAAAAGACGGCTCGGCGGCAGACTGCCAATCATGCCAAAGGCGAGTTTACCTGCAACGACGTACCGTGCTCCGGTTCGCCAATCCAGCTGGAACGAAAAACGCGTCACCATACAACGCCACGAAGACCATCGCCCACGCCCAACCCGGGCAAATTGCCATCGGCGGCAACTTTACCTGCTGACACCCAGAGCTGGCCAATGAAAACGACCAAATCCTGATCGGCGGCGTCTGGCAGGGCAGCGACAAAGACAGCACCTGATACCTCAGCGATTTGGCCCGGCGTGTACGAAAATCGAGTCCGGCATCTTCGAAAAGCAGCTATGCCGCAAAAGCAAATCTAGACAAAGGTGGGGACGCCGCACCGGCTACAGCGCTCCGTGTATAACGAAACCCCTGCTTTGGAACGCCGCGAATTTGCCAACCACATCGCTATCAGGATCGGCGGGCGGCCTGAATCCCCCGCCTACATGCGCGCAGCCGATGCCGCCACTCGCCGCCGTTGCGCCACAACGCGTTAAAAGTCCGACGGCCTTCAGCCTGCCCGAAAGCAGCCTGTACCGTCCGTCCCGACGCCCGGGCTATCTGGTGCGAAACTGATCCCGCCTATGCCGACTACCGCACCTGGCTGGGCGGCGACTACGTACTCAAAGCCCTGCAAACCGATCCCAACCGCACCCACAAACGGCTGGGCGACGGCTATACAGAGCAACGCTGATCAACGAACAGATCGCCCGTCTGACCGGCTACCGCCGTCTGGATGGCTACCCGCAACGGCGAAGCCCAATTCCAAGCCCTGATGGACGCCGGCATCAGCTTCGCCGCGCCCAGCAGCTCACGGCATCGCCCCTGTCCCCCGAGCAGGTTGCCCGCTGACCAGCGACATCGTCTGAGCGAAAGCCAGACCGTTACCTAACCGACGGCAGCGGCCAAAGCGTGCTCATGCCAAAGTCTGTCCTCGCCGCCCCGGCGATCTCACAGCAACGCCGGCAGCCTTATCAGCGCCGACGCCCTGCAGCTGAATGCCGAGCCGCATCGACAACCGCGGCACCCTTGCCGGCGGCATCGTCGATCGGCCGCCGGCGACATCACGCAACAGCGGCCGCATCGGCGGCAAAAACGTCATACTCGACGCCCAACAACAAATCGACATCACCGGCGGCAGCATCGAGAGCCGAACGGCTGCTCAGCCTCAAAGCCGACAACATTACCTCAAACGCAGCACCGCCCTGTGAGCGGCGACTCGCACAACAGCACACCACCGTTGACCGTGTGATAGGACTGTATATCAGCGGCACAGAGACGGTCAAAGGCCTACTCAGCCTCGAAGCAGGGACACGACATCAAACTGAACGGCGCCCGCCCATAGCCAACCGCGCCCCGCGAAGGCCCGCGCAAGTCGTTTCCCGCCAAAACTGGCAGCGTCACACTCGGCACCGTCCGCACCGAAAGCCACGAAAAGCTACGGCGCGGCAGACGACAAAACCACCGCCACGTTCGCAAAGCGCCGAAGAAGGCGGCCGCATCGAAGCGGCAACAGCACTCTATGTATCCGCCGGTAAAGACCTCAGCATCCGCCAAAGGCCAAATCGACAGCCAAAGACGAAAAGTCGCACCACCTGGCGCGCGCGGCAATATCGACATCAGCGAAGGCCGCCGCACCTGGATCTGGACGAATCGACCTACAGCAAAGAGCGCGGTTTGGTCGGCGTAAAAGCCGGTTGGACCAATATCGCCGGCGGCGACGACGAAGCAGCCGGCAGCGTGATTACCGGCCGCGAAGTCAGAACGGCTTCGGCGGCGACACCCGCATCCGCGGCAGCCAAGTCATCAGCGACGGGCAGACCCTGGTGACCGCTGCCGGCGAAGTGCTGCGTTGACTGCCGAGAACCGCTACCAAGATTGGGAAAACCACGAGCGCAAAAAGTCCGGTTTGATGGGCGGTGGCGGTATCGGTTTCTTTATCGGCAACAAAAACTCACAAGCAAAGCGACGGCACCGCCGTTTCCGCCAGCAGCGGCACCGTGAGGCAGCCTGAAAGGCGATACGCTGATAGCCGCAAAACGTTACAGCCAAACCGGTTCTATCGTTTCATCGCCCGAAGGCAACGTACTGGTTGAAGCCGAAAAGATCGATATTCAGGCTGCCGACGAGCGCTACCGGCAAACCCAACGCAGCCGCTTTGAACAAAAAGGGCTGACCGTTGCCGTCAATATTCCCGTAGTCGATGCCGCCATCGGTTTGACCAATGCCGCCAAATCCGCCAAACAGATGCACGGCAGCAGCCGGGTGAACCTGATAGCCGCCGCCAATGCCGCACGGCGGGGTTTTAACTGCCGGCAAGACGCACCTCCGTTGCCCAAAACCCCCAAAGCGCCAGCAAAGGCATCAGCGTCTCGATAACCCACGGCGAGCAGAAAACACCAGCGAAACCGACCGCCGCAACCGCGCCCAAAAGCGGCCCGCATGAAGCCGGCAAAGCCGTGATACTCAAAGCACACGGTGCTGGCAAAGATTTCCGACATCATATCCGCGGCGCGCCGATATCGGCGGTCAACCAGGCCCTATCTGAGCGCAGAAAACGCGCGTCGATATCCGTTCTGCCGAGCAGCAGCGCAAGAGCGCAGCAAAAACCGCCAAAGCGGTTGGAATGCCATGTTGCCCTTGCTTTCAATAACGGCGTCCGCCTCGGCTTTCGCCGCGGCGGCAACTACGGCAAAGGCTACGGCAACGGCGACGAAAGCACCCACCTGCACAGCCATATCGGCAGCCGCAGCGTACAGACCTTTGTGCACAGCGGCGCGACACCACCCTGAAGGGCGCGCAGCTGATCGGCAAAGGCGTGCAGCAGTGCCGCCAACCTCAATATCGAAAGCGTGCGGGACACCGCCACTTTCCGCGGCAAACGGGAAAACATGTCCGCGCAGATCACCGTAGGCTACGGCTTTAGCGCCGGCGGCAGCTACAGCCGCAGCAAAGCAGCGCCGACCATGCGCAGCGTAGGTGAGCAGAGCGGTATTTTGCTGGGAAGACGGATATCAGGTCAACGTTAAAGGCGCATACCGATCTCAAAGGCGCTTTGCTTACTTCTGCGGCAGGGCCGAAGCACAAAGGACAGCTTCCGCACCGCCACCCTCAGCCACAGCTACATTGCCAACCACAGCAGCTACAGCGGAAGCAGTCTGGGTGTGGACGGTAGCGTATCTGTAAGCGGAGCGAGCAGCTGGGACAGGAAAACGGGACTGGTTAAGCAACGTTGCCGAGCAAAAACACCGTGGGCAAAGCCATTGGCTACGGCAAAGTGAAAGACAACCGTAACAGCATTACCCATAGCGGTATCAATACCCGCAACTTGGTGATTACTGATGATGCCGGCCAGCAGAAAGCCACCGGCATGAGTGCGGCGCAGACCAGCGGCAAGACTGTATACGGATATCAACACCGACACCGCCGAGGCTGCTCAGGCGGCCTGAGCTCAGTCTGACAAAGAAGCGGTACGGGAAGAACTGGATAGGCAGCGCGAGGTTACCCAAGCATTCGCCCGTTGCCGCCAAAGCGTCGCATGGACTGCAGACAAACTCGGCAATATCAAAAACTATGAGCACATCCGAATTGCCAAAGCATATTTGCAGGAGCAGTTACAGGATGCCCGCCAGCCCGATCAGATTACCCGGCTGCAACAACAAATTGCCCTTGCAGACCAATACCTGTTCGAACACCAAGCCGCATATGACACATGGAAAGAAGGCGGCGCAGAGCCGCGCCATGCATCGCATGCGGGTGCAGGTGCACTTTTGACCGGTGACGTACAAGGCGCGGCGAGGCTGGGTGCGTCATCGCTCAGCCCCTTATTTGGAACGGATAGGCGGCAGAAGGCGGTGTAGGCAGAATGCTGACGGACACGATAGGCGGAGCAGCGGTTGGCGCACTGGCGGGAGGCAGTACTGGAAGTGCGTTTGCCGGAGCAAAATGCGGTTGGTTAACCGGCAGCTGCATGAAAGCGAGCTACGCCTAACGGAAGAAAAGGATATTGTTGAAAGTATCAAAAATCACTGCAAAGCATATAGAGAACTTTCAGATGCAAGGTTACCGAGCGCGTATGAAAACAAATATTACGTTGGGTTGATGAAAAATCCAATGATGGGCTCACGGATGAGACTATTATTTCTGCACTTTGGCATATCATCTGCCACCCACCCCAATGGAAAGTTGAAATTAGGCAGTTCGAATACTTTTTGGGATTACCGAGACTATGCTGCACGCAATCCACAAGCATATAAAAACCATAACCTGTTTGAGCCAATACAGCTCTTTAAAGAACGAGGAAAAACTAAAAATTCCCATGAGGGAATATCTAACGAATATCCATAGCGCCAGATGAGAATTTAGCTGCAAATCTTATTGATATATATGGTTCTTTATAGATCAAAATACTGGCAAGACGACCTGGTTTAGAGTGTGGGTCGAACATTGGTGAATGCAATCAACTCATTCAGCAAACCCACACTTACAAAAAGAGATCCGCTATTGGCTGGAGCTGAAATAACTGTACCAATGTGGCTCTAAACAAATTCCATCGCATGTGATGGAATCGAGAGAATAATGGGGCAAGCAGTGCAGGTAATGGGGTTAATGGTAATGCTCGTCCTAATATTACTAATCAGACAGGTTCTAGCTCAGCAACAAAATTAATCAGGTTTAATTCCATTGGGACTCCCCTAAATACCCTAGTGGATTTCATGAGAACACAAAATGGCGTGCGAAAAGTTAATATAAATAATCGGCTGTTCTTAACGAATTAAGAAATGTTCAAAGTGGAGAATGGAAAAAGTGTATAGAGATGGATTTGATGCACAAAGGAAATCGAATTTCTATCCACTATTTTCAACATACTAAAACCGGAAAGGTATTTGATGTTAAAGTAAAACTCATGGAGTAACTAAATGTTATGAAGTAGTAGTAAAGAACAAAACAGGATGCTGAGCTTTTTGAATATCTTAATAATAGGTATATTAACTGCTTTTTAATAGATTACATTGGATGATGGCTATAATTTGTTATTTAGGCCTGGAGTCATTGACTATTTAGAAAGCATGTCAATCAGCAAATCAATAATTTGATATTTTATGGCTGTGTGCAGAATTAGAAGATGTGAAAGCCTTATTCCTGATAATTAAATGATGAAATTATTAAATTAATTAATCAGTTAATTAAAAATCTGGATAATTTTAATGGAATTTCTGATCATATAAGGTTGTCTATTAAAATGGAATAGTAATATTTTTATGTTTTGGAAAGCTGCTGTATCGCTACGGCCGGAACAACCGTGCCGCCTGTCTGTCGGCTCGCACTGAGCCAGTGGCACCATGGTGGTTTACAATACGCTGCGCAAGCTCGATAGCAAGAAAACGCCGGCATGCTGGCAGATGTCGATATGAAGATGGTCGGCCCCGCCACCCATGTGGCCAAAGCCGACGACCACCTGGCCAGGCTGCAAGGCTTTGCTCAACAGGGAGCAGACAATCGGGAGCGCTCGATTGCCTTTGAAAACCACCCGAGGAGATTTTTGTAGGGAGAATCATCGGCTACAACCCGACCACCACCGAAACCAATACCCGACACAAATCACGGCTTCGCCATTGGGTGGATATATTCGGCTCCGGCAGCTCGCCCTATCTAACTGCCACGGTATCGGCAACAAACAATGCGTCAAAAGACGGCTACCGCACGGAAGAAGATATCGGCGTGATGCCGAAAACCAAACGCATTTACGGCTACCCCATTCGCAACCCACCGAACAGGAGAAATAACCATGATAAAAAACCGTATTGGCCTTGAGCATCCGCCTAGTGGCTGGCTGCACTTTTAAAAGGATTCAAACTACCGCCCGATGCCTCCTTAGATTGGAAATTAGTGCAACGAAAGAAACCATCTATCCGGCACATTCATATCCCGCCCCAGGCCAGTGCATAGAAGACAGCGGGAAATGCTGAAAGGCAAATGGGGCTAAGGGATAAAAGGAAACGCGATGACATGCGTTCCTGCGGCTACAACTCCTATTGCCGGCGGCGACCAGGAAGCCGATGCCTGTGTGCGCAAAAAGGCTGGTACGCGCTGACGCATGGATATTATCCCGAAAACAAAATCTACGAGCAATGCCAGCATGAGTGAGGCTGCTTTCTCCGGCTTTCAGGCTGCCCTGCAAAAGGCGGCCTGAAAAGCTAACGGCATGAACAAAACCACCGTACCAATCCCAATCATCCCAATCAGGAGACCCCAAATGAACAAACTGATACCGTCCCTCATGTCTGCATCCTGCTTTCAGGCTGCCTGAACATCGGCAGCGGCTTTGTGTCAGCCGCCCGATGCGTCGAGCTAGTGGGAGCTGTGTAATAAAGAAAAGCTGTATCCTGCCATAGGCACCCTACCGGATGCTCCTGAAGAACAACAAGCTGAAATGATCCGGCAGATGAATGTGTACGGTCAGCGCAAGCTCGACGATATGTTTTCCTGCGGCTATGAGCCCGATTGGCGGCGGAGACAGTGAGCAAGATGCCTGCGTGCGCAAGAAGGCTGGTACCATTCGGGCAAGATATCTATCCCGAAAACAAAATCTACGAGCAATGCCAGCACGACAAGCGCTTTCCGCATTTCAGGCTGCCTGCAAAGGCAGCCTGAAATGCGAGATATCGACCGAAAACAATGCGTAAAAGACGGCTATCGCACAGAAGAAGATGTCGGCATCATGCCGAAAACCAAACGTATTTACGGCTACCCGGCCCATTCGCAACCCACCGAACAGGAGAAACAACCATGATAAAACCGTAGCCTTAGCTTATCCGCCCTAGTAGGTGGCTGCACTTTTAAAGGGTTCAAACTGCCGCCCGATGCTTCATTGGATTGGGAATTATGTAATGAAAACAGATCTATCCGACATCAATACGCCCAGTGCTTCCAGGGAACAACAGGGATAGAATGTAAACAAATTTTGGCCAAAATGTCAAAACAAGATGAGATATGCACTCCTGCGGCTACGATCCCATCGGCGGCGGCGACGCGGGAAGCCGATGCCTGCGTGCGTAAAAAGGCTGGTATGTGTGGCGGAACGATATTTTTCCCAAAAACAAAAATCTGAGCAATCGCCAGCGACTGAGCTGCTTTTCCGCGTTCAGGCTGCAAGGCAGCCTGGAAATGCGGGATATCGAGCCGAAAACAATGCGTAAAAAGACGGCTATCGTACAGAGAAGATGTCGGCATCATGCCTGAAACCAAACGCATTTACGGCTACCCCATTCGCAACCCACCGAACAGGAGAAACAACCATGATAAAAACCGTATTGGCCTTAAGCCTGTCCGCCCTAGTGTGCCGGCTGCACTTTTAAAGGTTCAAACTGCCGCCCGATGCCTCCTTAGAGTTGGAAATTGTGCAACGAAAGGAAAATTTATCCTGACATTCATATCCCCCAGGTGAGAGCATAGAAAGGCAGCAGGAAATGTTAAGGCAAATGGGGCTAAGGGATAAAAAGGACGCATGACATGCGTTCCCTGCGGCTACGATCCCATCGGCGGCGGCGACCAGGAAGCCGATGCCTGTGTGCGCAAAAAGGGTTGGTACCCTGTCGCGCACGGATATCTATCCGAAAACAAAATCTACGAGCAATGCCAGCACGATTAGCCAGCTGTACCGCTTTCAGGCTGCCTTAACCGGCAGCCTGAAAGCTAACAGGCATGAACAAAACCACCGTACCAATCCCAACCATCCCCAATCAGGAGATTCCGAATGAACAAACCGATACTGCCCCTTATGCTCTGCCTGCTGCTTTCAGGCTGCCTGAATATCGGCAGTGGCTTCCGCGTGCCGCCCGATGCGTCGGGCTGGTGGGAGCTGTGCAGACGAAGACAAAATTTATCCTGCTAAAAACTCCACCGGAAGCCAGCAGAGCTGAGCGTGATGAAATGCTGCGGCAGATGATTTGTACGGTCAGCGCCAGCTCGACGATATGATTTTCCTGCGGCTATGACCCGATTGGCGGCGGAGACGGTGAGCAAGATGCCTGCGTGCGCAAGAAAGGCTGGTATCCAACCGGACACGATACCTATCCCAAAACAAAATCTACGAGCAATGCCGGCACGATTAGGCTGATTCTCCGTATTTCAGGCTGCCTGCAAAGGCAGTACAAAAGCCACTGAGCCGGATATGGGTATCCGGTTTTCCGATGGGTTTCAGGCTGCCGATGGTTTGCGCAGTGCGGGCAGCATGACGAATATCGTCATTTTCTGCCGTTGGGCGTTTTGGAGCAGGCATAAGAAAAAGCTCAAACGGAAGTTTGAGCTCTTTGAGCTTTTGGTGGGTCGTGGAGCGATTCGAACGCTCGACCAACGGTTAAAAGTCCGCTGCTCTACCAGCTGAGCTAACGACCCAAAAGAAAAGCGAGATTATAGTTAGGCAGACGCTGTGCTGTCAATGCTTAGCGCGGGTTTTTGTCTGCTTTTTAACACCGGTTTGAAAAATATTGGATTTATTTTTCCGTGCGGTGGCCAGCTGCGACCGGCAGGGGCTTATTTTTGCTTTTTGGCGGCGGCTTTTCGGCGGCTTTTACCGCGGCGTCGATGCGGGATTGGATGTGGCTTTCGAGAAATTCGCGTTTTTCCCAAAAGAAGGCGGCGAATTTTTCTCAAGCTGTACATTTTGCGCACCAAAATCAGGAAGCCGGCATGCAAAACGGCGGCCAGCGCTTTGTTTTCAGTTTCGTCGGCCATGGCGGCGGCAAGGGTCAGCCGCGTTCGAGCCAAGTGGTTTTGCAGCTGTTTGGCGGTGTGGTTGTTGATTTCAAACTGTTTGATCGTGGTGTACGTCCCTTGTTCGGGTTTGCGGATGGCGGATGCGCCCTAATTACAGCCATTGTTGTGCCAACCTTCAGGCTGCCTTGGCATGCAGGCAGCCTGAAAGCGTCAGCTGATGCCGTAGGATTTGAGCAGGGCGCCGATTTCGGGGTTGCGTGCCGCGGAAGTGCCGGTACATTTGGGCGACTTGCGCGAGGCCGCCTTGCGGAGGAGTTTTTCAGGAAGTGTTCGCCGGCCTGGCGGTTGAGTACGCCGTGTTCTTCAAAATAGAGTAGCCGTCGGCCGCCAGCACCTCCACACACAGATGGCTGTAATAGCCTGCGGCGTAGCCGCCCGTTGAAAATGTGGCTGAAGGGTGCGGGTGCGGCGTACCCAGTCCGGTTCGGGCGGCAGCGAGCCGGTTTGGACTTCGCGGCGGATTTTGTCGATCAGGCCGGCCTGGTACCGCGGTATTCGTGGTAGAGGCGGAAGTCGGTCAGCGCCAGTTCGAGCTGACGGCTGAGGGTGCGGGCGGCGAGGTGGTGTTTGGCGGCGATCAGGCCGTCGATCAGTTTGGCAGGCAGCGCTTCGCCGCTTTGGTAGTGGCCGGATACCAGCGGCAGCACTTCTATGTTCCACATCCAGTTTTCCAGCATCTGGCTGGGGAATTCGACGGCATCCCACGGCACGCCGTTGATGCCGGATACAGCGCCCACGTCGATCACGCTGAGCATCTGGTGCAGGCCGTGGCCGGAATTCGTGGAAACAGGGTAACGGCTTCGTCGATGCAGCAGCAGGTCGGTATCGCCGGCGGACTTGCCAAAGAGTCGCAGACGATAAAGGACACCGGTTTTTCAGGCTGCCGTCGGCCTGTTTGTCAGCAGCTCTGCCAGCCGAACTGCCAGGCGCCGCCGCGTTTTGTTTTCGCGGGCGAACAGGTCGAGGTAGAACGAGGCGGTGTGGCGCTTGTTTTCGTCGTAAATCTCAAAAAAGCGCACTTCGGGATGCCAAACCGGCACGCCTTTTTTCTCGCGCACGCTGATGCCGTACAGGCGTTGGGCGACGGCAAACAGGCCGGAGAGCACTTTTTCCAGCGGGAAATACGGGCGCAGGCTTTCTTTATCGACGGCGTAGCGCTCGGTTTTCTGCTTTTTCGGCGTAATAGGGCCACGTCCCACGGTTCGAGCTTTTGCAGGCCGTCTGTTTCGCGCGCGTAGCGGCGCAGCTCGTCGGTTTCCTTGAGCAGCTGTTTGTGGCTTTGCTGCTTTAAGCCGTTGAGAAAGCCCAAAACCTGCTGCGGCGTTTCGGCCATGCGGGTGGCGAGCGCGTATTCGGCGTAGCTGCGGTAGCCCAACAGCCGCGCTGTAGCCGCAGCGAGAATTTCGTTGATCACCCGGCGTGTTGTCCATTTGCCGCCAGCAGCGCAGCGGGCGTGAAACGCAGTAGAACTCGGCGCGCAGGCTGCGGTTGCGGCAGTAGGTCGCGATGGCGGCGTAGGGGCGTAGTCCAGCGTGAAGCGGTAGCCGCTTTGCTCCTTGCTTTTGGCCGATTCGGCGGCAGCGGCGAGATGCATGCTCAGGCAGGCGCGTCCACATCGGCTTTGTCGCTGATGGTTTTCCCAGTGCTTGACCGAGATCAGGCACGTTGTTGCCGAACTTCGTCTGCAACTCGCTCAGGCGGCGGCTGATGTCGGCAAAACTGTTTTTCTTCGCCGTCGGCGGGGCGACGCCGGAGAGTTTGAAATCGCGCAGCGCGTGTTCGATAACCGCTTTTTGCGCGTCGGAATAGCGGGTAAATTCCGGCTGGGTACGCAATTTTTCAAAGGCGCGGTACAGCCCCTGGTGCTGGTAGTACCACGAGCCGTATTCGCTGAGGTTTGCCTTCAGCGCTTTCGTAGGCTTTGCGCAGTTCGTCGGAGCTGGTCATACTGTTGAGATGGTCGGCGATGCCCCATGCGTAATCCAGTTTGGCGCCGATGTCCTGCAGGGGCAGGTAGAAGTTTTCCACGGATTTCAGGCTGCCTGCTGACTGCTTCCACCGTTCGCGGCTTTTTGCAGCAGAAAATCCACCGCCGGCACGATGTGTTCGGGGCGGATGGCGACAAAATCGGAGCGGTTGTCGAAAGTGAGCAGCGGGTTGTTTTGCAGCTCGGCGAGGCAGCTTTAAAGCGTCGGATGCGGCGAACAGGCGGGTCGGCAGCAGAGCGGCGGCCGCGCCGAACAGACCCAGTTGGAGAAAACAGCGTCTTTGCATGGGGATTTCCTTTGTTTGAGGCAGCCTGAAAAGGTTTCGGCTTCGCAATTCCACTTCACTTTCAGGCTGCCTGATGTTGTTGTTGGGGTTTAGCGGATGATGCCGCGCTGCGAGGCAGCAGAAAGCGGTGCAGCACCGCCAATTCGGGGTGTTTTCGGCGGCGGCGGCGATTTGCGCTGGCTATCGTCCAGCGGCAGGCCGTCGCGGTGAGAGCAGAGCGGTGAGGCGTCTTTCACGCGGGCGATTTGTTCGGCGCTAAAGCCGTTGCGGCGCATGCCTTCGCTGTTGAGCCCAGCCGGTTCGGCGCGGTAGCCCGGCAGTATAAAGTAGGGGCGGCACGTCTTTGTGCACGCCGGCGGCGAAGGCGGTCATCGCGTAATCGCCGATGCGGCAAAACTGGAAAAACCAGCGTGTAGCCGCCGAGCACGGCGTAGTCGCCGATTTCTACATGTACAGCCAGGCTGGCGTTGTTAGCGAAGATGGTGTGGCTGCCGACCACGCGGTCGTGGGCAAGGTGGCGGTGGGCCATAATCCAGTTATCGTCGCCGATGCGGGTTTCGCCGATGCCGGTTACGGTGCCGAGATTGAAGGTGGTGAATTCGCGGATGGTGTTGCCCTTGCCGATAATCAGGCGGGTGGGCTCGCCTTTGTATGTCCTGCGGCTCGGCGCCGAGGCTGGCGATTGGAAAATACGGTTGTTTTCGCCGATTTCGGTGTGGCCTTCGATGGAAACGTGGTGGGCGATTTCGCTGCCCGCGCCGATTTTCACGTGCGGCCCGATAACGGTGTAGGCGCCGACTGACGCTGGAATCCAGCTCGGCTTTGGGGTCGATAAGGGCGGTGGGGTGGATCAGGGTCATGGTTTTCCTTTCAGGCTGCCCAAAGAGCATCGGGCGGCGGCTTTCAGAGCTGCTTTGCCGTGTTCGGCGCGCAGGCAGCCTGAAAGCCAGCCAGACCTTAAATCGCGGTGGCCGCTTTCTGGCAGAACTCGGTGTTTACCCGGCGATACGTCGCGCGGGGCGGCGGGTTTTCCGGTTTGCCGCCAGCGCTTCGAGCATTTGCGCCAGTTGCAGCACGGTGAAAGTGCAGTCGGTGAAATGGGCTTCGTAGTCGCGGCACGGCTTCGGGGGGTGAAGCTGAGGGGCGACGCGGCAGGCGCCGCCGTGGCTGCCCATGCTGCGGTCGGCGGGAAGCTGGTGGGAGAAGGAGCCGTCGAGCACCAGCGGTTTGCCGGCGGGAACGATAAATTCGCGGTAGGAGGCGCGGCTCATAATGCCGGTGTCGTGGTCGGCGGCCAGACTCAGGCGGCTGGCGGGCATGCCGATGCTCAGGTTGCGTACGCGGCGCGGCGGGCCGTTGATAAAGCGGGTGTGGGCGCGGGCGCCGGCTTTGGCGCGCCACTGCTCGCAGCTTTAGCCGCGGTAGGGGCGGATAAGCTGTCGGCCGGAAACGCCGTAAAGACGGATGCGCGCCTGGGTGTCGGGCTGGTAGGCGGCTTGGCGGCTGACGGTTTCGGATACAGCGGCACCCGCAGCCTGAAAGGACAGCGGCGGCAGTGAGTGCGAGTACGCAGGGGCAGAAGTTTCATGGTGGTTTCCCGTTCTGAAAACGAAATGGCGGCGGGATGGTTTTCAGGCTGCTTTTTGCCGTGTTCGGCGGGCAGGCAGCCTGAAAAAGCCGGCCGGCGGCTTATTCGGCGGCTTTGGCCTGGCGCTGGGCGCACATGAGTGGCTTCGCAGGCGAGCTCGCCATTCACTTTGGCGGTGGCGTGGAATTTGCCGATGCCGCGCCGGTGGGCGAGCAGATCGACTTCAGAAGTCCAGCCGGTCGCCTGGGATGACCTGGCGTTTGAAGCGCACGTCGTCCAGGCCGGCAAACAGGGTGATTTCGCCTTCGTTGCGTTTGGTGTTGCCTTGGCTCAAAACAGCGAGCACGCCGCAGGCCTGCGCCATCGCTTCGACAATCCAGTACGCCCGGGCATGACCGGCGATTCGAAAGTGGCCTTGGAAAAAAACTGCTCGTTGAAGCGACGTTTTTTAAAGGCGTTCAGCGACTTTGCCCGGCTCGGCGGCGGTGACGCGGTCGAGCAGCAAAAAGGGAAAGCGGTGCGGCAGGGGTTCCTGAATCGCGGGCTTCAATGGGAGAATTTGATGGTCCATGGGATTTCCTTAACGGGTAAAACGGGTAGGCAGCCTGACGAAACGGTTTTCAGGCTGCCTGTAAACTGGGACTGTGCCGAAAGCGCGGCGATTTGCTGTTCCAATTCTTTTGAGCTGTTTTGCTCATTTTCGCTCAAACGGCGCACGTGTACGGCATTGCGCGCCCATTCTTTGTGGGTCTGCATCGGGGAAAATGCCGGCCATGTGCAGGCCGCTTTCGCTGATGCTGTGAGTAACCGACGTGCCGCCGCCGATGGTGGTTTTATCGGCGATTTCGATGTAGGCCGACGATGCCGACGCCGCCGCCGATCACGCAGTAGCTGCCGACGGTAACGCTGCCGGAAATACCGGTTTTGGCGGCAATCACGGTGTGCTCGCCGATATGGCAGTTGTGACCGATCTGCACCCTGGTTGTCGATTTTTGGTGCCGCGGCCGACGGTGGTGTCGCTCATCGCGCCGCGGTCGATATTGGTGTTGGAGCCGATTTCCACGTCGTCGCCCAGCGTAACCGCACCGGTTTGCGGGATTTTGAACCAGGAATCGCCGGCAAAGCCAGGCCGAAGCCGTCGGCGCCGATCACCGCGCCGCTGTGGTTCCACCCGCGCGCCGAGCGTGCAGCCGTAATAAACCACGGCATTGGGGTGCAGCACGGTGTCGTCGCCCGAGCGTGCAGCCGTGTTCGACCACCGCGCCGAGCGAGGATGCGGCAGCGCTCGCCGAGCACGGTATCGGCGCCGATATAGGCATGGGCGCCGATTTCGCAAGAGGCGGGCACGGTGGCGGTGGGTTCGATCACGGCGGTGGGATGCACGCCGGCGCGGGCAGCCTGAACGGGATGGAACAGCCGCGCCACCTGCGCGAAGTAGAGATAGGGGTCGCGGGCGACAATCGGGTTGCGGCCGGCAAAGCCGTCGGCGGCGTTTTCGCCGACAATCACCGCGCCGGCAGCGCTGGCTTCGACTTCGTGGCGGTATTTGGGATTGGCGAGAAAGGTAATCTCGTCCGCACCGGCACGAGGCGGCAGGGGCGACAGCGGTAACGGCGATGTCGGGACGCCGCGCACTTCGCCGCCGAGCTGAGCGGCGATTTGGGAAAAGGGTGTAGGCGGTCATGGAAACAGCTCGGTTGGCTTTCAGGCTGCTTTTTGGGCTGGTTCAGGCAGCCTGAAAACGGGAAACGGTGTTCGCGGGCAGCCCTATGGTTTCAGGCTGCTTTGGGCGGGTGCTGGTGCGCGGTGCGCACCCTACGAAAACTTCGCAGCTACGCTATGCAGGCTGCTTCGGATTCGCTTGTTTTTCAGGCTGCCTGTGCGCGGGAGGCGGACACAGTTCAGGCAGCCTGAAAAGCAGAGCGGTTTTCAGGCTGCCTGGGACGGGGTTTACTGCATTTCCGCGTCGAGCAGCTTGATGACGCGGTCGGTAATGTCGAACTCGCCGCGGATAAAAGATCACTTCGGAGAGCATGGCATCGTAGTGCTCGGTTTCGATGATGTTGAAGATGATTTCGTTGGCCTTGCGCTGCAGGGGCGGCGAATTCTTCGTTGCGGCGCAGGTTGTACTCTTCGGTCAGCTCGGCAGATGCGGCGCGGTACTGGCGGCGGTTTCCACCAGCTGGCTTTCCAGCTTGCGGGCTTCGGCTTTGCTCAGCTTGCCCGATGCCAGCCGTTTTTACCAGCGCATGCCTTTTTCCTGCAGGGCGGCGAGCTTTTTTCTGCAGGCTGAACTCGCGCTGCAGGCCGGTTTCGATTTTTGGCGGTTTGCGATTCGCTGTAGAGCCGGGTGGCGTTGACGTAGCCGACTTTTTTGAAATCGGCGTGCGCGCTGCCGATCAGGCCGCCGGCGATAGCGCCGCCAGCAGCAGTCTGCCCAAACGGGTGGTCTGCATAAAAACTCCTAGGTTAGAACACGGTTCCGAGCTGGAACTGGAAGCGCTGCACCTGGTCGGTGGATTTTTCTTCAGCGGGTAGGCGTAAGCTCAGTTTGATCGGGCCCCATCGGCGAAATCCAGGTTAGGGCGGCGCCGACGGGTAGCGCAGCTCTTCTTTGAAGCTGGATTTGTGGTTGGCGTTGCCGTAGTAACCGCCCGGCGCCGTAGGGTGTGGACGGGGATGTAAACGCCAGGGTGTAGGTTTTGCCGTCCCATACGCTGCCGGCATCGGCAAACAGGCTCAGGCGGACGCTGCGGCTGTTTTCACGCCTGGGAAGGGAACAGCAGTTCGGCGTTGGCATTGACGGCGTAGGAGCCGCCGTAGCTTTCGATGCTGCGGTTGCCGTTGACGTCGAAGTCGTACACTTTCGGGCCGAGCAGGCCGTTTTCAAAGCCGCGCACGCTGCCTAGGCCGCCGCCGGTCTGGTTGAACATAAACGGCACTGCTTTGGTTTTTGCCGTAGTGGCCGCTGTAGCCGAGCTGGCCGTTGAGCATCAGCGTAAAGCTGTCGCTCGGCGGGAAGTACCAGGTTTGCTGGTGGCCGAACTGGTAGTACTGCAGGCCGCTGCCGGGCAGGGCGACTTCGCCGGTTATGTTGGCCTGGTAGCGCTTTGTGGTCGGCCAGTAGGCATCGTCGGTGGTGTTGCGGTACCAGCTGATCAGACCTTTGTAAATCCAGTTGTTTTGCCGTGCTGATCGACAAAGCGCTGGTAGCGGTGAGGGCGAGTTGTTGAAGAGTTTGACGCCCATGTGCTCGACGCCCAAAACCGACGTTGAGGGCGGTCGTATTCAGTAATCAGGGATGCCCATGGTGGCGCTGGCGCCGTAGCGGGTCATGCGGTAGCTGCGGGCGCTGTGTTGCAGCTTGGAAGCGTCGTAGTTGGAGCCGAACAGGCTGTGGGTCATGCTCACGCCGTCAGGGGTGAAGTAGGGCTCGGTGAACGACAGGTTGGCGCTTTGGCGCGCTTTACTGCGCGAAACGCCGGCAGACAGTGGTTGCCGGTGCCAAACAGGTTATCCTGTGCCACGCTGGCGGAAATCACGAAGCCGTCGTCCTGCGACCAGCCGGCCGAGGCGTTCAGGCTGCCGGTGGAGCGTTCGGTAACTTTACGTTCAAATCGGCCTGCTGCTCGTTTTCCGGCACGCTGCGGGCGCTGATTTCGACGTCTTCAAAATAGCCGAGCTGGCGCAGGCGCTCGGAGAGCGGTTGATTTTCGACTGGTCGTAAGTTGCGCCTTCCATTTGGCGCAGCTCGCGGCGCACCACTTCGTCGCGGGTTTTGGTGTGCCGGTGATGTGGATTTCGCGGATGGCGACTAGATTGCCCGGATTCAGGCGCACGGTGATATCGACATAGTCTTTGCCGCCTTCGCTGCGGCGCTCGGCTTCGGCATCAACCTGGGCGCGGGCGTAGCCGGCGGACTGCAAATCGGTGCGGATGGCGGCCAGCGCGCTTTGCAGCTGGTCGTAATTGCTCAGCTTGCCGGTTTTGAATTTTCTCCAGGTGCTTGATGCAGTTTTCCGGCGGCACTTCTTTGCTGTCGCCGGCGATTTTCAGAGCTGCCCCAGTAGTAGGGTTGGCCTTCGCACACTTTGATGGTCAGGGTTTCGCGTTTTTGTCTTCGCTCGGGCTGGCGGCTGACGTCTTCATAGTCCACGCGGAAATCGAAGAAGCCTTTTTGTGGTAGAAGCGCTCGAGGCGTTCTTTGTCGCGGTTGAATTTTTCCCACGAAAACACGTTGCTTTTGGTCAGCCGACAAAAATCGTGCCGTCGGTCAGGCCGATTTGGCGCAGCAGGCGGCGGTCGGAGAAGTGGGTGTTGCCTTCAAAGTCGATTTTTGACGCGGGTGGTGTCGCCTTCTTCGATATTGATGGTGATGGCGACGCGGTTGCGCGCCAATTCCTGCACTTCGGGCGTGATTTTGACGTTGTTTTTGCCCTGCTCTTTATAAGCGCCGTCCAGCGCGCGCGGGCGCGGATCAGGGCTTCCTGGCTGAAGAAGTCGCCTTTAGCTCAGGCCGGTGGAAGCCAGCGCCTGCAGGTTTTTGCTGTTGTCGCTCTGGTTGAAGCGCTCTTGCTTTTGCTCGTAGCTTTCTTTGGCATCAACCAGCTCGCTGTCCTGGCCGCTGTTGGAGCCGCGCACGCCGGCGAACTGTTTGAGAATGGCGTCGTTGGGCAGCACTTGGCGCCCTTAACGTTGATCGAGCTGATAATCGGTCGCTCTTTCACGGTGATGATCAGCATGTCGCCGTTTTGTTCCAGCAGCACGTTTTCGTAAAAACCGCTGGCGTGCAGGCGGCGGATGATGTCTTCGCCGGTCTGTTCGGTGGCAGGTGTCGCCCACTTTTACCGGCAGCAGCGAGCGCACGGTGGCTTCGGAGGTATGCTGTTCGCCTTCGATGCGAAATCGAAATGCGGAGTCCGCCCAAGCGGGCAGCGCCAGCCAAAGTGCCAGCAGGGTTGCGGTAATTTTTGTTGAGTCTCATCTCACTATCCAAATAATCGAGGTGATGTCGTTGAAAAAGCCAGCACCATCATCGCCAACATCACGGCCAGACCGAAGCGCAGCCCCCAGTTTTGGACGCGCTCGCTCAGCGGCCTGCCGCGTAAAAGTTCGGCAGTATAGTAAACCAGATGTGCCGCCGTCCAATACCGGCACCGGCAGCGGGTTCATCACGCCGAGGCTGATGCTGGCGACGGCGAGAACTCAGATAGGCCTGCCAGCCGATTTTTGGCGGTCTGGCCCGGCAACGTCGGCGATGGTTACCGGGCCGGAAAGTGTGGCTGACCGAAGCCTGGCCGGTAACCAGCCGGCCGAAGGGTGGAGCGTGAGCAGGCTGTAGTTGGCGGTTTTCAGGCTGCCTTGCTTAAAGGCTTCGCCCCAGCCGATTTGCTGCTGCTGGCGCACTTTCGCCGTCAAGCAGCATCTTCGAGCGGCACCAGGCCGACGCGACCGATAATCTGGCTTTTGTCGACGGCAACTCGTGGCTGGTCGGACGCAGTACCGCGCTGCGGGGTTTGGCCGCCGCGCTGGTAGTCGATATTCAGGTTGCGGCCGGCGTTTTCGCGCACGATGCGGCTCCAGTCTTCCCAATGCGGCGTCGGCACGCCGTCCACCGCCACGATGCGGTCGCCTTCTTTCAGGCCGGCCTGCGCGGCGGGGCCGCCGGCTTCGACGCTAGCCGATGCTCTCCAGCGAACGGAAGGGCGACGGGCCGATGCCGGTCTGCCGTTTGGCTACCGCAGTGGCCTGCGGCGTGCCGGCGGCATCGATTACGCGCTCGGTGCGCTTGCGTCGGCGGTTTTCCACCCGCCACCCGCACCGGGCCGCTGTCAAATTCAGCACCATGTGGATATTGGCGTCGGCAAAAATCGGCAACGGTTTCGCCGTTTACCGTCAGGATCGGTCGCCGCTCTGAAAGCCGGCGCCGGCGGTACCGAAGGCTGGCTTACGGTGCCGACATGGGGCTGCACCACGGTAATGCCGCCCAGGCCGAAACTTAAGGCGTAGAGCAGCACCGCCAGCGCCAGATTGGTCAGCGGGCCGGCGGCTACCACGGCGATGCGTTTGAGCGGGTGCTGTTTGTCAAAAGCGTAGGGCAGATCTTCCGGCGCGACTTCGCCTTCGCGGGTATCGACCATTTTCACATAGCCGCCCAGCGGAAACGGCGCCAGACACCATTCGATGCCGCGCCAGCGCTGGGTGAAAAAACAGCTGCCGAAGCCGACGGAAAAGCGCTTGACTTTGATGCCGCACCAGCGCGCCACCAGCAGGTGTCCGAGCTCGTGAAGGCTGACGAGAAGCAGGATGTGCAAACAGAAACGCTGCCAGAGTTTGGAGAAAGGACAAATCGTTTCATAATGAGGATAAAGGCGGTTTTCGCTTCGCAGAAGCCCGTGAATTCGTTTTTCAGGCTGCTTTTTTTGCGTTTGGGGCGGCCTGAAGAGCGTGCGCCAAGGCTGAAAAAGGCCGCAAGCATAGCATTTCAGGCTGCTGGCTATCGGGCGGGCAGGGGCGCGGCGGTGGGCAGCCTGAAAACGGGTGAGCTTTCCCGCCCAAGCCTGCTATGGCAGAAGCAGCCTGAAAGGCTATTCATGCGGTTTCAGGCTGCCTGTGCGGGGTGTTCAGCGAGCAGCCTGAAAACGGTGGGGACAACTCGTTTTCCCTTTCCCGCTTGCGGGAGGGGCAGGAGTGAGATTGTCAGCCGCTGCGGAAACGTTTTCAGGCTAACGGCGGCGGCAAACGCAGTTCTGCGAACTACCACCCCCACCCGACCCTCCCGCGCTTGGGGCGCAGGGGAGGGCAGTAAAGCGGCGGATTGGGCGGTGGTAGGCAGCCTGAAGGCTGTGCCAACGCTTTTCAGGTTGCTTTTTACGTTTTCAGGCTGCCTGCCGGTGCTTGTTTGTCCAGCGCTCGGCCAGCGTGCGCACTTCACGGTCGGTTTCCAGCAGCATGGCGACGCTTTCGGCGGCGCGGGCGGGAATTTTGTCCAGGCAATACTCGACGGCGGCGGCGATGTCGGTGAAAAGCGGATGCGGCCGTCAAGGAAAAGCGGCAACAGCGGTTTCGTTGGCGGCGTTGAGGATGCGAGGGGCGCTGCCGCCGTCGTGCATGGCGCGGTAGGCCAGGCGCAGGCAGGGAAGCGCTCGAAATCGGGAACGCGGAAGGTGAGATCGGACAGGGGTGGCGAAATCGAGCCGCGCGGCTCGGTTCGATGCGCTCAGGCAGGCCGAGGCGGTAGGCGATGGGGGTGCGCATGTCGGGGCTGCCCAGCTGGGCGAGCACCGAGCCGTCGGCGTAGCGCACCATGCTGTGGATCACGCTTTGCGGGTGGATAACGGCTTCGAGTTTGTCGGGCGGGCGGTTAAACAGCCAGTGCGCTTCGATCAGTTCAACCCTTTGTTCATCATGGTGGCGCTGTCCACCGAGATTTTTGCGCCCATGTTCCAGTTGGGGTGTTTGACTGCCTGTGCGGGGTGATGGCGGCAAACTGCTCGCGCAGGGTGTCGAGAAAGGGCCGCCGGACGCGGTGAGAATAATGGATTCGATGCCGGCGTCTTTCAGGCTGCCTGAAAAAAACCGGCAGGGCAGTACTTGGAAGATGGCGTTGTGTTCGCTGTCCACCGGCGGCACGCGGGCGCCGGCGGTGCAGAGCGGTTTCCATAAACAGGCTGCCGGCCACCACCAGCGTTTCTTTGTTGGCCAGATAAACGGTTTTTGCCGGCGGCGGCGGCGGTCAGCGTGGAGCATCAGGCCGGCGGCGCCGACGATGGCGGCCATCACGCCGTCTGTTTCGGGGGCGGTGGCGACGTCGGAGAGCGCCTGATTGCCGTGCAGAACTTCGGTTTGGCAGCCTGAAAGGCGCAGCAGGCCGCGCAATTCTTCGGCGCGGGCGGCATCGGCGAGTAACGGCGTAGCGGGGGCGGTGGGCGAGACATTGCGCGGCGAGCTTTTTCGGTCTGGCTGTGGTGGCAAGGGGCGAAGATGCGGAAGCGGTCGGGATGGCGGAGACGACGTCGAGCGTGCTGGCACCGATGCTGCCGGTGCTGCCGAGTATGGTAAGGTTTTGGGTGTTCATCTATTGTTGTTCTTGCGGGTGGGGCGCGGCAGCCAGCGGCAGGGGCTTTCAGGCTGCCTGAAAGTTCAGTAGCGGATAAATCTTTTTCAGCGACTGGTTTTGGTGTGATGTCGGCAATCATCAGATCGTAGCGGTGCATGCTCTGCAGCGAGCGCACAATCAGATGAGACGCCGAAGGCAATCAGTGCGCCGTTGATCAGCGTTACCGCCGCCAGCGGCGACAGGGCATCGGCAGGGCGGTACCATTTGGAGGTGGCGATCAGCACGCTGAAAATCGACAGCGGCAGCGCAAGGATGGCGATGCCGGTACGCATCACCGCCAGCGACGTGCGTTTTTCCGCCAGCAGCAGCTGGACTTGGTTGATGTTGAGGATGTCGGCTTGGGTTTCGTTCATACCACGGGCCTTTCCCTGTTCAGGCTGCCTGAAACCGCCTGCCGCGCGACGCTGCCGGTGCATGTTTTACCCGACAACAGGCGCGGGTGCTCAGCAGCGCCAGCCGTATTGCGGCTGCATCACGCAGCCAGTGCGGCCAGGTTTGACGGCGGGCGTCGCTTCGGGCGCGAGGGTGGCACGGTCGGCGGAAAGCACCAGGCCGATGCGCGCCGGCAGGTTGAGCGCGTATTTGGCAGTAGCGCTTCACGGTACGCTGATGCACAGCATGGCCTTCGCTGACAAAAATGGCGGGCGTACACTTTTTGCTGCAGCCCACTGCGGGCGGGCGGCGGCAATCGATTTTTCACGTCCGCTTTGAGCGCGGCGGCTTCGACCAGCTCGAAAGCTGTGGGTTTTCAGCAGCTCCTGCCGCTCTTTTTCGCTGACATCCTGCGGCACGATATAAACCGAATAGCTGCTCTCGTCGGCGGTTTTGCGGTAAGCGGCCAGCGACCATTCACTCAGCGTGGTTTTGGCCGAGAAGGGCGAGCGCACGAAGCGACTCAGATTGGCGGTGCCGATGCCGGAAAAATTCATAATCGCCTTTGGCGGTCAGCAGATAGAGTTTGTCGCCGGCAAACAGCGCGGCCTGCACCGGCTCGCTGCCGCGGTAAACGTCGTAAAGGCGGGCAGGCGCCGAGCACGAAAGCCAGCGTCAGCCCCAAAGCCAGGCGGGGAATACGCATAATCCTGTTCTCCTTTTGCCCGGAGCGCATACGGTTCAAGCGTAAAGTTTTGTCGCTTGGCAGCGGCGATGCAGCGTAAAAGGCGGCAAAGCGGCGCCACATCAGGCTTGCGGTAGAAATTCCGTATGCGCGGCAAAGCTGTTAATTTCGGTTAAGGGTAACACAATATCCGTTGGCGCGCACAATGGTTTGCGCCCGCATGCGGCATCTGGCGCGGTATCAGATAAACAGGTTTTTGTACGCGGCATACACCGCCAGCACCGCGATCAGGGCTGTCGGTGCGGTCGTGCACGCCGCCGTGACCGGGCAGCAGGCTGCTGCTGTCTTTGATGCCGGCGCTGCGTTTGAACCAGCTCTCCAGCAGGTCACCTTCGATGCTGACCACAGTCAGCACCAGCGCCCGCGAGCACGGTGGTAAAACGGCGACAGGTTCTCAAACAGCCAGCCGTTGCCGCGCAGCCAGCAGGCGTAAACCAGCACCGCCGCCGCGCCGCCGAGTGCGCCTTCCCAGCTTTGCCCGGGCTGATGGCGGGCGCCAGCTTGCGTTTGCCGCAGGCGCGGCCGACAAAATAAGCCGCCACGTCGAGCCAGCCACACCAGCGCCATCAGTGCCAGCAGTTTGGGGCCGCATCGTCGGTGTCAGGGGCGCAAATCGAGCAGCGCAAAACCAAAACAGCAGCAGCAGCCCCAGCCCAATAGCATGGCGTTGCCCTGTTGCGGCAGCGGCCATTTGCAGCGCAGCCACAGCAGCGCAGCATAGCGAGCCCAACAGCACCAAAAACCAGATCAAGGCGGCAGCTGCCCAGCCGCAGATAGGCGAGTGAGCATAAAAACGCACTGGCAGCCAGATAGCGGTTGGACTGTTTTTCGCTCGAGGCGGCACATGCGCCCGTATTCCCACAGCGCGAGCAGCGCAATCAGCGCGGCAAACGCCGCCCACAGCGCGGCGGGCGCGTAAAACAGCATGCCCAGCATCAGCGGCAGCAGCACCAGGGCGGTCAGGATTCTTTGTTTGAGCATATTCGGCTTTCGGTTTGGTTTGGGACGGGTTTTCAGGCTGCTTTTTGCCGGTTCAGGCGGCCTGAAAAACGGCTGCCAGACGTTCTCGACCGGCAACCAGGCGCGGGTCGTCGGTCAGCTTGGTGAGCACGGCTTCGACGCGCTCCTGCCAGATTTCGCCGAAGCGTTTGAGCTGGGCGTCGTCGGCGCGGCCGCTGACCGCCAGCGGCATCAGCGTCTGCATCTCAGCCGGCTACGGCGCAATCGACGGATTAGGGGGACACGGCAACCGCAGCACCGGTATCGCGCCGGCGCAGCAGCATTTCGCCGCGCTCATCGCCGCTGCCGAAAGCGAGTAGGTCGCGGCGGCCGAACAGGCGCATCGGGCCGACGCCGGCAAAAGCCGGTTTCCGGCGCGGCGCCAGTGAGCAACATGGCAACATTGGCGATCACGCCGGTGGTGCCTTCGTCGCGGCCGTCGCGCATCAACGCTTCGATGCCGCCGCGCTCGGGGATGTCGCTGCCGTAGAGCGCCGAGAGCCCTTTCACCACCATCAGATAGGCGCCCGCAACGGTGGGGCAGGGAATGGCCGGCAGTTTAACCCGCGTCCCTGATAGCGGTAGGCCATCACGCCGTCGGGCGTGGCGCCGAAAACTGCGCCAGCGGGTCGCGCATCAAGAGCTGCGGGCGCGGTCGAAAAATTCGGGAAAGCGGTCGGCTTGGGTCATGGCGGACTCCTTATCAAGTGGACGGTTGGCAGGCAGCCTGAAAAGTATTTTTCAGCAAAACGGGCTTTCAGGCTGCCGCAAACGGCTAAGTTGCGCTTGGTTGCAGGATTGGTGCCCCGCGCACCATATGGTTTTCGCATTCAGGCTGCCTGAAAGGCGGAAAGCCGTTTTTGCTACACCGTTTTTCAGGCTGCTTTTTCAGGCTGCCTGTATCGCGCGGGCAGCCTGAAACTACGGGCGCTGCTGTTCGGGCGGCAGTTGCTCGGATGTGCGGCCGTAGCGGCGTTCGCGCTGCTGAAAAGACTCGAGCGCGCGGTGCATTTCGCGGCTGTCGAAGTCCGTGCCACAGGGTGTCGGTGAAATAAAAATTCGGCGTAGGCCATCTGCCAGAGCATAAAGTTGCTGATGCGGGTTTCGCCGCCGGTGCGGATAAACAAATCCGGCTCAGGGGGCTTCGGCGAGCATCAGTTTGGCGTCAGATCGCTTTCGCTGATTTCGCTTTTGCCTTCCTCAATCAGTGCGTTGGCAGCCTGCAGGATGTCCCAGCGGCCGCCGTAGTCGGCAGCGATGGTGAGTGTGGAGACCGGTGTTGGCGGCGGTGAGCGCTTCGGCATCGCGGATGCCGGCCTGGATTTCGGCGGGGAAGCGGCTGCGGTCGCCGATCACTTTCAGCCGCAGGCCGTTTTTGTGCATTTTGGCGACTTTTTCTGCAGCGCCGCCAGAAACAGCCCCATCAGAAACGACACTGTCGTCGGCTGGCTAGCGCCAGTTTTTCGGTGGAAAAAGGCGAAAACGGTCAGATAGGGGATGCCCGCTTCGGCGCAGGTGCGGCACAAATCTTCCAGCGCGTCAGGCCTTTTTGTGCCCCATCACGCGCGGCGAAAGCGCTTTTTCGCCCAGCGGCCGTTGCCGTCCATAATCACGGCAACGTGGCGCGGAACCGTGTGTAGGCGGGAATGGTTTGGGTGCTGCTGTTCATGGTTTTCCTTGCGGTGCGGCGGCAGGCAGCCTGAAAAGCACAAAAACGGCGCGGCGGGCAGGCTGCCGGCCGCGGCGCGTTTGTCAGATGACCATCAGGTCTTCTTCTTTGGTGGCAAGCATTTTGTCGGCTTCGGCGATGTATTTGTCGGTGAGTTTTCTGCACCGACTCTTCGCCGCGGCGGGCGTCGTCTTCGAGATTTCTTTGTCTTTGAGCAGTTTTTTTGATGTGGTCGTTGGCATCGCGGCGGATGTTGCGGATGGCAACGCGGCCTTCTTCCACTTCGCCGCGCACCACTTTGATCAGGTCTTTGCGGCGCTCTTCGGTGAGCATCGGCATCGGCACGCGGATCACGTCGCCCATTGCGGCGGGGTTCAAGCCCAGATTGGAATCGCGGATGGCTTTTTCCACGGCGGCGGCCATATTGCTTTCATACGCTTTCACACCGATGGTGCGCGCATCGAGCAGGGTTACGTTAGCCACCTGGCTCACCGGCACCGGGCTGCCGTAGTATTCCACTTCCACTTGGTCGAGTAGGCCGGCGTGGGCGCGGCCGGTGCGGACTTTTAGCCAGGTTTTTCCTGCAGCACTTCCAGCGAGGCGCTGCATTTTCGCTTCGGCGGAGGACTGGATTTCTTTAATCATGGTTTTTCCTTTTCAAAACAGTCTTCAGGCAGCCTGAAACAGGGCTGCCTGAACGATAGAGATAAACGGGCGGATACTACCGCGCTGGCCGCAGCGGCAAGGGCGCAGGCAGCCTGAAACGGCTTTCAGGCTGCCTTTTGCCGCACTGTTGCCGGCTACTCTGCGGCGCGCCGGCTTCGGCCTGGTTTTGCCGGATCGAGCGCGCGGTGGCCAGCCGCCAGCCACTGCCAGGCGAGCCGGTGGCGATCGCCCAAAGCATCGAAGATTGCGTCTTCGCTCAGCACGCTGTATTCGCCGGCGGTGTGCAGCGACAGGGGCAGCCCGCCCGCTTCGGCATCGCGCAGGGCAGATAGTCGCGGGCGTAAAAGGCATCGAGCTCAGTCATTACGGCTTCCGCCTGCTGCCATTCGCGTTGCGCGGCTTCAAGCGGGGCAGCAGCTCCAGCCAGCGGCGGTAGGGCGCTTGAGCATGATCGAGGGTTTGTTGGGCGGTATCGGCGTTCATGGTTTTTCCTTTCAGGTTGCCTTTGGGTTTTCAGGCTGCTTCGGATAATCGGGCAGGCTGCCTGAAAACGGATTGTCCGCTTTTTCAGGCTGCCGCTTCCAGCGCGTAATGCGCCGTTCAAACAGCGCCTGCACGTCGCGCTGGTGGCTGATGCCGATAACGGGAGGTATCGGGCAGCTCGCGTTTGAGCGTTTGCATCAGCTCGAGCGCGGAAGCGTCGTCAAGCTGGTTGGTGGCTTCGTCGAGAACAGGATTTGCGGGCGGAAAACCAGGGCGCGGGCGAGGCTGAGACGCTGCTGTTCGCCGCCGGAGAGTGGCTGTGCCATCCTGTTTTTCGTCGAGACGGTGTTTCAGGCTGCCTCAGACCACACCTGCTCCAAGGCAGCCTGAATAAAGGGCGGCATCGTCAGCACGGGCGGCGTGGGGTAGCAGACGACGCGCGCAGGCTGTCGTAGGGCAGGTAGGGGACGTTGCGGCAGAAACAGGCGGCTGCCGTCGATTCGGTAATGTCCCGCCGTGATACGGCCACAGTCCGGCCAACACGCGCAACAGGGTGGATTTGCCGATGCCGCTTTTTCCCTTCAAACAGCAGCCATTCGGGCGCGCGGGCACTCAGGCTTACGGGCGCAGCATCGCCGCCCGCCTGCGGGGTGTGGACGGCGGTGGCATCCAGCTGCAAAAAGCCGGTCGCACATCCGCATTGTCAGGCGAGCAAAGCGGACTCTCAGGCTGCCGGTGTGCCGTTCGGCATCGTCCAAAAGCAGCCTGAAAGCCGCCCAAACGCTCGATTACCGCCGCCCATTCGACCAGACGGCGGTAGGCATCGGTAAACCAGCCGAAGCTGTCTTGGATGCGGGCAAACGAGGTGCGCGTCTGCATCATGTCGCCGAAAGTGAGCGTTTTGGCCAAATACATCGGCAGCGTGGCGATGATGGGGATGAAAAATGCTGATACGCACATAGCCCGCCCAAAAGGTGCCGTAACGGAATTCGCAGTTGGTCAGGCGGAACCAGTTGTCGCGGATGCGCTTGAAACGCTGTTTCAGACGGCCTTGCTCGGCCTCCGCGCCGTGGTAAAACGCCACCCTGCTCGGCATGAGTCGCGCACGCGCAGCAGGGCGGCGCGGTAGTCGGCTTCGCGGTGCTGGCGCTCGATATTGAGTCTTTGAGCTTTGCGGCCGACAAAATGCGCGTGCCAGCGTGCTGAGCGCGGAATAGGCCAGCGCCACCCACGCAGATAGCCGTGTACGGTAAAGCTGCGGTCGCTAACTCGAAGGTCTGCACGCCCGACAACCACAACACGCCGACAAACGCGCTGAATTTGGCGATATTGTTGATAAACGACAGCAGCAGGCTGATGCTTTGCGCCGCCAGAAGCGACACGTCTTCGGCGATGCGCTGGTCGGGGTTGTCCGGCTCGCCGCCAAGCTGCGAGGCGGTAATGCTTGTAGTAGCCGAGCCATTCGCGCTCAAACTGCGCCGTACAGGTGCGTGCGCCAGCGGAACACCAGCCCGCTTCTGCAGCCAGTCGCCGCAGACGATACAGGCGATAATCATCGCCATATAGCCCAGATATTCAACGATCAGGCAGGCATCGCCTTGCCGTCAAACGCCGCCAGCGCGATCGTAAAAACGCTTGTCCCACGCCGCAATCCACACGCTGACGGTGGTGGAAAACAGGGTAAAGCCGACGATTACGGCCAGCAGCAGCCATTCGCGCCAGCGCGCTGCACCGCCAAAAATGGGCGGGTAAGGCGGAGAAATTGCCGGATGAGTTTCATGGCAGGAAAGAAGACCGGATACACGTTTGCCGCACGCGCTAAAGGCAGCCTGAAAAGCCCGTGATTACCGCTTTTCAGGCTGCTCTGCTGCTTCAGGCTGCCTACATTGTCCATTTGAAATTAAGGTGAGATTGCGCGGTTCGCCGTCAAAACTAGCCCCAGCCTGTTTGGTGCGAGGCTTCGTAATTTTCGTAGTAGCGCTTGTTGGTGAGGTTGTTGATATTGAGGCGAGCTTCATGTGTTTGTTCGGCTCATACTGAACTCCGGCATCCCACACCGTATAGCCGCCGAGTGGCTGCTGACGTCCCAACTGCGGTGTTTGCTCTGGCTGCTGAAACCGCCTTTAACCGTCCATTTGGCAGCCGCACACGGGCAGGCGGTAAGCGGTGTGCAGGCGGAACATATGTTTGGGTGTGCTGGCTGGAAGTCTCGCCTTCAACAAAAAGCTGCTGCCGGTACGGGCGGTTTTTGCTGTGTATTTGCGGATATTGTAGGTATAGCCGGCAAAAAGGTGCCAGTTAGGAGGTGGGGATTGCCGGCAATTTCGGCGTCTATGCCCCGGCTTTGCATGCGCACGGGTTCGTAAATCCAGCTTCTGGTGTCCGGTGTTGGATACGGGTGTTGATGGGTTCGTTGTGTTTTTCGGTTTGAAAAGCGGCGACGGAAGCGTTCAGGCGGCCTTCGCGCCATGCGCCTTTCCAGCCGATTTCGTAGCTGTTGCCCAATACAGGTTTGAGTTCTTTATTGATCGGCATCGCGGGCGGAGGTGTGTTTGAAAATACTGGTATAGCTGGCGTAAAGGGTGTGGTGCGGGTTGAGATCGAAGGTAAGGGCGGCATAGGAATAAAGCGGGCTTTGCGGTAGTGGTTCTGGTTGCGTACGGCAAAGTCGGGCTGGCCGTTTCTGGTGTCGCGGTCACCAGATAAAGTCGTTTTTCAGTGGTGGTAGCCCGTGCCGGCGATAAGATGCAGGCGGCAGTTGAAGCGGTTGGCAAGGGTGGCGGTGTGGGTGGTGTAGCGGCTGTTGCGGTAGTCGCGGTAATCAAAATGCTCCAGTCGGGGCGCGGGGTTTCGTGTCCCGTCCAGCTGTGCAGGTTGAACGAACGTCCGGCGGTGGGCTGCTCGCGCATTTCGATATCGAATTTTTCGTGCGAGTAGATATAGGCGACGTACAAAGCTCGTGTCGTTGGTTGAAGAGCGCGTATTTGCCGTCGAGTTCGGAGCCATGCCGACCATTGGCGGGTTAGCCGCGCTTGTGGCGGAAAAAGGAATCAGTCGGCGAGGGTGCCGTCATCTGAGCGGACATTGCTGCGCACGGGAAAGGATTGGGCTTGCTCGCGACGGATTTGTTTGAGCTTTGTAGTCGGCGGTGGCGGTCGGCTTTCAATCGTCGTTGAAAACGTTGCTCCCATTCGGTAAGGTGTACGTCTTGCGGTAGCGGCGCTTTGTCCCAAGCCGATCCCCGAAGGTGTCGCGCGGCAGGCGCAGATCGCTGCCATCGATTGATCGGAAGGCAGGCCGAAACCGGCGGGAGTGTCAGTTTTGGTAGTGGTATGTCGATGCCGGCGGTGAGTTTATCATTGTCGCCGAAAGATTTGTCGGCGGTGGCGAACAGCGGGACTATTGCTGCGCATGTCGTGTCGCGGAAGCTGCGTGCGTTCAATGCGCCGACTATGCGCGCCGCGGATGCCGTGTTCTGCGCTCAATACGCCGGACACGTCGGCGCTGCCGCGCACCTTGCCCGAACGGTTGGCTTGTGCTTCAAATTCGGCCAAAGGCTGCGGGAGTGAGTCGCTTTTTAAAACGGCATTGCATGATCCGCCCGGCTCGCTGCCCGCCTGTTTTCCAGGCCGCTGGCGCCGCGTAGGGACTTCTACGCGCTCGTAAAAAGCCGTATCGGTGAGTTGTTTGCCGGTCGTGAAGGTTGTTGCCGCTACAGGCTGGAGATGGTGGAGTCAAGACCGTTGGTAGTGATGGAATTGATGTCGAAACCGCGTGATTGGAATTGGGTGTAGTTGCCGCGGCGGACAGATGTTCATGCCGGTAGTCGTCTTTGAGTGCGTCTTCCAGCGTGGTCGCGCCCAAATCATCCATCTGCTTGCGGGTAATCACGCTCACCGATTGCGGCGTGTCTTTGGGCGCGAAGCTTAAGGCCGGTGGCGGTGGACATTTCGGAGACAGTGTAGGCGTCTTTGAGCTTTCTTTTGCCGGAAACGTGGACGGTTTGCAGTTCGCCGTCTTGGTTGTGGACGGTATCGGCGGGGGAATCGGCTGCGGCATGGACGGCAAGCAGCGCCAGCGTTAGCGCGGAGAGTTTGGACGGGTTCACGGGGTGGCTCCTGGGGTGGTTGAAAGGCCGCCGTTTGGCGGTTACTGCAGAAACTTTACCTGCGCCCGTCTGCTTTCAGGCAGCCTGAAAACAGACGGGCGCGAATCGATGTTGTGTTGGTTTTTGTGTTTGAATTTTTCAGGCTGCCGCCGGGGACGGCGGCAGCGGCATGCTAATTTATATCAGATGTGTTTGAAATCAATGTTTGTAGAATGCTAACACGAAAAACCGTGTGGCCCGGATTTTTTACGCCGTGGCGCACCATTCGCTACTGCCGTGCCGCTGTGCCAGCGCGTTGGCTTGGGCGAGCAGACTGTCGCACAGGACGTCTTCGGTTTTTGCCGTCGGTCCCACTTTTTCGCGGGCGATCAGCAGGGGTGCGCGGGAAATAGGCGCGCACTTGCTCATAGTCGTGCAGCACGGCAATCACGGCGCAGCCGTTTTGGTTTTCCTGGCGCAGCACTTCAGAGCAGGGCATGGGTGGTTTTGGCATCGACGGCGTTAAACGGTTCGTCCAGCAGCAAAAAGCGGGCGTTTTGCACCAGCATGCGGGCAAACAGCACGCGCTGGAACTGGCCGTTGGAAGCTCGCTGATGCCGCGCTCGGCAAATTCGGCCATTTCCACGCGTTCTAAAGGCAGCCTGAGCGCGGCGGCGCTGCTCGGTGCTGACGCGGCCGAAAAAGCCGATTTCGTACCACAGCCCCATTGCCGCCAGCTCGAATACGGTCATCGGCTGGCTGCGGTCGATGTCGGACTGCTGGGGCAGGGTAGGCGATGTCGCGCCGCGCCAGATTGCGGTAGCGCACGCTGCCGGTGTTGCAGCGGATCAGCCCCATCACGGCTTTAAGCAGGGTGGACTTGCCGGCGCCGTTGGGGGCCGAACACAGCGCACATGGTGCCGGCGGCAAATTCGGCGCTCAGGTGGTGGACGGCAGGGGCAGCCGCCGCGGTAGCTGACGGTCAGGTTGTCGATTTCAATCGCGCATTCCGGCCGCGTGTGCGGTTTCAGGCTGCTCATACGGCGGCCGCCCTAGGTAAACGCCGTACAGCAGGGCGAGCACGGCGGCCGCCAGCAACAGGCGTTGGCCGAGTCCGGCCAGCAGAAGGGAATATTTGTTCATAAGATGCGTGCGGACGGCGGCGGTTTTTCAGGCTGCCTGAGCGTGGCGGCAGCCTGAAAACCGCTGCCGTGAAAAAGCGCGGCGATATTACTGTATAACAGCCGTTCAGGCAAGATACGCGCTGTATCGGATTGGCGCCGATTCCACTATAATCCGCGCCATTTTTCCCCATTTGAACCAACTCCAAAAAGGCAGCCTGAAACCATGCAAGAGCACTACCAGCCATCCGTCAGCGAACCCGCCGCGCAGCGAGCGTGGGCAAACAGGGGCGTGTTTAACGCCAAAGAGACGCGTCAAACCCAAATTCTACTGTCTGTCGATGTTTCCCTACCCCAGCGGCAAGCTGCATATGGGGCATGTACGCAACTACACCATCGGCGATGTGCTGTCGCGCTTCAAACGCCTGAAACGGCTTTTAACGTCATGCAGCCGATGGGTTGGGACGCCTTCGGCATGCCCGCCGAAAAACGCCGCGCTGAAAAACGGCAGCCGCGCCGGCTAAATGGACCTACGAAAACATCGCCTATATGCGCGGTCAGCTCAAAAGCCTGGGCTTTCGGCATCGACTGGCAGCGCGAGCTGGCCACCTGCACGCCCGAGTATTACCGCTGGGAGCAGCTCTTGTTTACCAAGCTGTTTGAAAAAGGCGTGATTTACAAAAACTCGGCACGGTGAAACTGGGATCCGGTCGAGTCAAACCGTGCTGGCCAAACGAACAGGTAATCGACAGGCGCGGCTGGCGCTCGGGCGCGGTGGTGGAAAAGCGCGAAATCCCGATGTACTACTTCAAAATCACCGATTACGCCGAAGCGCTGCTCGACGATTTGGAAGGCTTGGACTGGCCGGAGCAGGTCAAAACCATGCAGCGCAACTGGATCGGCAAATCGCGCGGCATGACCGTGCGTTTTCAGGTGGCCGCAAGACAGCCGCCAAGGGCTGCCTGAAAGCCATGCCGACTATATTCAGGTTTACACCACCCGCCCCGACACCCTGATGGGCGCCACCTATCTGGCCGTGGCCGCCGAGCATCCGCTGGCTGCCGCTGCCGCGCAAAGCCATCGAACTGCAAGCCTTTATCGCCGAATGCAAAGGCCGGGCAGCGTGGCCGAAGCCGATATGGCGACCATGGAGAAAAAGGCCTGCCCACTGGTCGCTTTGTTGTCAATCCCTAAACGGCGAGCGCCTGGAAGTATGGGTGGCGAACTATGTATTGTGGGGCTACGGCGACGGCGCGGTGATGGCCGTGCCCGCCACGACGAGCGCGATTTTCAGGTTCGCCAACAAATTCAGCCTGCCCGTCAAGCAAGTTATCGAACTGGATGAACGCAGCCCTACGATGCGAAAACTGGCACGAATGGTACGGCGCCAAAGAGGCACGCGCCTGATTAACAGCGGCGAATTCGACGGCCTGGACTTTCAGGCTGCCTTCAACGCCATCGGCGCCAAACTGCAGTCGCTCGGCGCGGGCGAGCCGAAAACCCAATACCGCCTGCGCGACTGGGGCATTTCGCGCCAGCGCTATTGGGGCTGCCCGATTCCGATTATCCATTGCGATGCCTGCGGCGACGTGCCCCGTGCCCGCCGAACAGATCTGCCCGTCGTCCTGCCCGAAAGACGTGTCCCCGACGGCAGCAGCTCGCCGCTGGCCAAAATGCCCAGAGTTCTACGAGACACAAATGCCCCAAATGCGGCGGCTGCGGCCAAGCGCGAAACCGATACCATGGATACCTTTATGGAATCGAGCTGGTACCAGTTCCGCTATATGTCGCCGCAGGACGATGCCCAGATGGTCGCACCCGCCGCCGCGCGATACTGGCAGGCGGCCGACCAGTACATCGGCGGCATCGAGACACGCCATCCTGCACCTTTTTATACGCCCGCTTCTTCACCAAACTGATGCACGGCGAGGCATCGTCTCCCGTGCGCGAACCCGTTCGACCGCCTGCTCACCCAGGGCATGGTGCTGGCGCAGACGTCTACCGCGTCCGCGCAGACGGCAAAAGACCTGGTTCAACCCGCCGATGTCGATTTGTCTTTCGACGACAAAGGCCGCCCTGCCGCCGCCGTGCTGCGCGCGCGACGGGCAGCCCGGTGGATATCGGCGGCATGGAAAATGTCCAAATCCAAAAACAACGGCGTGGATCCCGCAGCATCATCGACACCTACGGCGCGGACACCGCCCGCCTGTTTATGATGTTCGCCAGCCCGCCCGAACGAGTCGCTCGAATGGAACGGACGCCGGCGTCAGGCGCCCACCGCTTCCTGCGCCGCCTGTGGCGCACCGTGTACGAATTCGTGCAAAAGGGCGGCAGCGGCCGCCGCAGTTCTCCGGCAATCAAGCAAACGAGCTTTCAGGCAGCCTGAAAGATTTGCGCTTCAAACTGCACAACACCATCGCCAAAGTCTCCGACGACTACGACCGCCGCCAGCAGTTCAACACCGCCGTCGCCGCCGTGATGGAGCTGCTTGAACCAGTTTCGACAAAACCGATACTTCACCGGCGAGCACGGCCGTGCCGTCGCCAGAAACGCTCGAAAGCGTTGCTGCTGCTGTTGTGGCCCGATTGTGCCCGCACATCATGCGAAAACCCTGTGGGCGGCGGCTGCGCAGACACCTGTGGCAGCAGCTGGCCGCAGTGCGACAACCGCCGCGCTGGTGCAGACCGAGATCGAAATGATGGTGCAGGTAAACGGCAAAGCTGCGCGACAAAATCACAGTCGCCGCCGACGCGCCCGAAGACGCCAGTCGAAAGCCGCCGCGCTCGCCACCGCCGGCGCAGTCAAATTTATGGAAGGCAAAGCGCCGAGAAAAATCATCGTCGGTGCCCAAGCGGCTGGTGAATATCGTTGTTTAAACCAAAGGCAGCCTGAAAAATGCTTTCAGGCAGCTTTGGACGATAGCCGGATAACGGCAAAGGCAGCCTGAAAGCGCCGATACAGTTTTCAGGCTGCTTTGTATTTGCATTTTGCTTATGCGCCCCAAGCAGCCTGAAAACTAGCGGGCAGGGGCGGTGTAAGGTTTTTCAGGCTGCCTGCGTCTAAACAGGCGGCCTGACAAAGCGAAAACCCCGTGCGCTTCCCCCATTCGGACGATTGCCGCGCCCGATAGTATAAAGCGCTTATAATGCAGGGCATTTTTCCAACCACTGCCGCCGTTTGGCAGCCTGAAAATACGGAACAACCACCATGAAAAAACTGATTTTTCGCGCTTGCAGCCTGTTTGAGCCTGGGCAATCTGGCGCGAGCCGCCGTCAATCAGACCCTGCTCCCGCCGAAAAGCCTTCGTGCCTTCGGTAACCGCCGACGACAAAGGCATCAAGGTCGATTTCAAAGTGGCCGACGGCTACTATGTATCAAGAGCAAAATCGTTGCCGAAGCCGAGCCGCAGGGCTTGTTTGCCGCGCCGAAGTTCAGCAGCGGCAAAGAAAAGAACGATGAATTTTCGGCCGCCAAACCGTGTACTACCACGCCGCAAGTGGGTTGGGACTACGCCAAAGCCGCGCCCGCGAGCTATCGTGGTGCTGAAATACCAGAGGGCTGCGCCGATGCCGGCGTGTGCGTATCCGCCGGTGGAAACCGCGTTTGACAGTGCCGGAAGCGGCCAGTTATCAGGTGCAGGCGGCTGCAGACGCCGCAGCAGACGGCTTTTCGTAAAAAGCCCCAAGGCGCGGCGGTGTCGGCACAGCCTGCAACCTTCCGCCGCGCCTGCTGGTGCCGCCGGTGCAACAGCCGCTAAAGCTCTCCCGCGCCACGCGCTGGCAACCAATCTGCTGTTTTTCTTTTCTGGCCGGACTCGGCCTGGGCTTCAGCGCCTGCATGTATCGCTGCTGCCGATTGTGTCGAGCATTGTGGTCGGCGATAAACACAGCGGCAAGGCCGTGCGTTTTGCGCTGTCGTTTATCTATGTGCGGGGCTTGGCGCTCATATACCGCCGTCGGCGTGGTGGCAGGCTGACCGGCTCGCTGCTCTGCCGTCTGGCTGCAGCAGCCTGCGGTGTGTGCTGGCGAGCGGGCTGATGGTGGTGCTGGCGCTGTCGATGTTCGGGCTGTTCAGTATCCGGCTGCCCGCCACGCGCTGCGGGTTATTTTCAAAAGCCAGAGCAGCAAACTGTCCGGCGGCAAAGCGGCGTCGGTGTTTGTGATGGGCATGCTTTCCGCTGTTGTCGGCCCTGCGTTGCCCGCCGCTGGCGTTGCCGTCAGCTATATCGGCCAGACCGGCGATGCTGGTCGTGCTCGCGGCATGGCGCTTTGCGCTGGCGCTGGGCGCGGCGTGCCGCTGATACTGATCAGCACTTTCGGCAGTACATCCTGCCCAAAACCCGGCGCGTGGATGGGACAGCATCAAATACGCCTTTGGCGTGATTCTGCTAGCGGTTACCGTTGCTTGACGCCCTATCCTCACCCTACGCACTCACTGTGTCGCTCTGTACTTTTGCGCGGTTCCCGCCATGCTGATGCTGGCGAGAACTACTTTCAAGTTTCGAACCTAGAAAACCGTATCCATATCACCTCCGGCGCGGTTTTGCTAGCGGCGGACTGTGGTTCAGCATCGCCAGCCTGCGCAGCAAACCACCGCGCTGCACGGTTTCCTTACCTGCATCCGCCGCAGGCTGAAGCAGCGCCACGGCCTGGAATTCCAAAGCGTTGCCGAGGCTGAGCAGGCCGTTCAGGCTGCGCCTTTGCGAAGCCAGACCAGCCCGTGCTGCTCGGCACCCACGCCGACTGGTGCGTATCGATACGAAGATGGAACACAAAACCTTAGCGACAGCCGCGTTCAGGCTGCATGCCCTAACCAGCTGGTACAGATGGAACGTAACCGCCAACGGCCCCGAACATCAGGCGCTGGCAGAAAGAATACTGGCCTGATATCGGCCCGCCGGACTATTCGTGCTCAAAGCCGACGGCAGCCGCAGCAAAGCCCCTGCTCGGCTTCACGCCGCACGGAAAGTTTATCGGCTGGTACCGCCAGCACAGCAGATAAAGCATCAGGTTCACCAACTGTTTTGGGCTGCCTGCAAAACCCGATACACGGTTTCAGAGCAGCCTGAAAGCCGACCCCAGAACAGACGGATTAGCAGCAAGGAAAATTGTTGGAAATAAGTGTGGTGCAAAAAACAACACCTTAGCAACAAAATTTGAATGGGTGGCGTTTTGTGTTTGGTAAAAGTGGTTAAAAATAGAATCTTATTGTGTATTCGGAGCGATTTGCGATATTTCTCTGTGTGGCGTGTGGCGGCTGCTTCAGAAGTCTTTCAAGATAGTTTGTTTTTCGACGAAGCCGATATATTAGGCACTACAAAGTACAGACCCGCCGCATCCGCGGACCTAAAGTTGATACAGAATTAAGGCTGGAAACGGTTTTATGCACCTTAAATCCTCTTAATTTTACAGCAACATAAGGAATACAGAAATGAAAAAAAACTCTATTAGCTTTGGCACTGGCCAGTTTTGTCCACTGCTTCTATGGCTAAAGTAATTCTTACAGTCAAATCAAAGGTGGTATGGGAAGTAACTTCAAAATTACGCCATCAAAAAGGTACCAAGCAAATCGTTGACTACGGTTTCTCATCCAGTTTCAAAAGGTCAAGAACAGCTAACGGCGATCTAGAAGCCATCTGGCAGTTAAGGGCAGCGCGTTGACTCAGCGGTGGTAAAAAAAATCAAAGTAGTTAGCGTTGATGCAAACAATAATCCAATTATTGTACCGAAGGTCGATAGTTTCCAGTATAAAGTGACTCTCATCAGCTTGGAAGGCGGTTTCGGTAAAAGTACGCATGGGTCACCTCTACTCAATTAAAAGAAATAAACAATAAGCTGGATATTTGGGGATACGCTGATAGCCGCGCCGGTTTGGCGCAGGTTCGTTCGCGATAATAACGATGCTGTAGGTCGTCGCACTGCGATTTCTTTTAGGCTCCGTTCTGGCTTCAGTAAACGTATACGTTTCTCCTGGCGACAACAACCAAATTCGTGATGGTTACCAGCGACCACGCTATTTTATGGTTTGGAATTGCCGGTTACTGCTTGCTAGCAACATCTTTGCTGATGTGGCTGGTGTATATGTTAAAAACGGTGCAAATAACGACGACATTAAAGCCAATGAGGTAAACTGAGACATGGTTACCAAGCCGTAGTCAAGGTCAATTTACGACAACGAAAGTACCGACTGATGGCTGGTGTGGCTTACCAACGCAATAGAAACGTTGATGAAGATTCAACTAAACGTAACAGAGTTGCCGCTTCTATTGCTTACACCTTTGATCTTTTGACTCTGAAAGGTTCAGCAGCTTACGGCTTTAATTGCAAGGATGTAGCTTCAAGTGCTAGAAGCTTGGGAAAATGTGAAATACTTCCAAGGTATCGTTGGTGCTGACTAGCAATGCATGTTG